>Ga0213858_10000069_pt1 | contig 42466 bp, 79 predicted proteins | sample PICome_FD_160122 | JGI IMG/M metagenome (GOLD analysis project Ga0213858, IMG submission 160122) | Coastal seawater microbial communities near Pivers Island, North Carolina, United States - PICO245 | ecosystem: Environmental > Aquatic > Marine > Coastal | place: USA: North Carolina | collected... | reverse complement strand
ACTCGCCTCATATATAAGTCGTCTATCGCTAAGCTGTCTCATATTGTTGATGGGCTGGTTAGGTACCTCTTGTCTAAGGAGGGGTTGATACCTGTTCCAGTTTCTCTGTTTAGGCGGTTGGGGGCGCACGCATCGTCTAACTCAAAATCACTCCTACATTACTTATCAATAAAACAAGTTTTAGAAGATAACGGTATTCTTTGTTTACAGAACAATGGCGAATATCATGCGGGGAAGTGCAGGGTGTACTTATTTAATAAGGAAAAAGCTATGGAACACCTAGAAGAAGATGATTTCATAGAAGTAAAAAAGCCTAAAAAGCATGTAGTTAAGCCAGATGATTTATACGAAGAGGAAGTATTAACTGCTAAAGTTCAAGTAACAGGTGAGGAGGTGATAGCTTTTGCTAAATCTTTAGAAGAAAAGATTAGATATTATAATAGAAACAGATTCATAAACCTTGTCCCTATCTCTAAGAGGGGTCAGTATAAGCGTTATGTTCTAGGTGCTGCGATCTGCAAGCAGTTAGAGTTTGATGTAGACAGGTTTATAGAGGCGCAGTTCTACTACCACAACGCATGGAAGGACAGCGCACCAGACCTTAAATACATCACCAGCGTAATGTCCAACTGGTCTGCCATCGGAAGATACCACGACTACTGTAAAAGGTTTAAGCGGGATATCTGCCTAGAGGATCAATCTAAAGATAACGTAGAGAAATCCTATAAGATAGACAGAAGCAAAAACAAACTTTCAATGTCTGATAAAGATAAGATTGAGTACCTTAACGGTAAGCGGTTGTATGAAGACATGAAAGAGCGAGGCCTAACTGACAAGTATATCTTTGAGGACTTAGGATTCCCTCTGCTCCCAGCCAGAGCGCTCCCATTAGGATTCTTGAAGACACAGGTTAAGTGGTTGTCGATGCTTGCTAATAAGCATTGGGGTGAGAAGGTTAATAAGCTTTTCTGGGAGTCTGAGGACTCAAAAAGGATTGATATATGAGACTGAAGCCTAGACCGAAAAAGGATAAGCCCAAGCTGAAGACTCGGTACTCAGAGAGGGCAGAAGAGATATCTGAAAAGTTACAAAAAAGAAAACCTATAAAGCGAACTAGATTTAACATTGAAAAGCAGAAAGAGAACCATGAGGTCAGAAAGCGGTGTGCAACTTTGTTGCCTGGGGAGAAAAGGTTTCTTCGTAGTGTGAACGCTATTGATCTGACTATCACTATAACTGTGCGTACAGAGATAGATCCAAAGGACTACCCAGACCAGCTTTCTCCAAAGGGCATATATAAGTATATTGAAACTGAAGAGTGGTTTGATATTTTGACTGATAAAAATAGAGATTCTTACGTAGAAGTAAAAGCAGAGGGTGAAACTCTCAACTAGGATATATAGTGGAATACGATGTAGATTTTCAAATGGGCATTATGGCTTTGATGCTAAAGGACAAAAAGTTTTTAGCATATAGCACTGCCCACATGAAGCCAGCGTATTTTGAAACTAAAGACTTGAAGTGGGTCTTTAATCAAATACGTTCCTTTTATAAAAATTACAGAGAACCTATAACTACTAGAGCGTTAGTTAGGAAGATTAAAGAAGAGCTGTCTTCTAAGAAGTCTGGGTTTTCAAAAGATAGAGTAGAAAGCATAAAGTATATTTGGAAGCAGCTTCAGGAAGATGAAACTCGGGATAGAGATTTCATTATGAGTGAGGCAGTTTCTTTCATCCAGAAAGAAGCAGTCAGGGAAGCTTTTGTAAAAGCGAAAGAGCTTTATGATTCCGATACTTTAGAGTCTATCCCAAACGTGTTTAGCTCCGCTCTGTACGAATCAACCTACCAGCATAGAAAAGGTCAATACTATCCTAGTGTTGATGTGCTAAAGGAAAGGGTAGAGCGAAGAAAGATAAAGGTAAAAACATGCCCCACCGGGATTGCTGAACTAGACAACTATCTAAGGTTTGGTGGTCTTGGGTCAAAAGAGTTGGGGGTTATCTTAGCACCACCTAACCGTGGTAAGTCTATGGCATTAAAGCACTTAGCAGAGCATAATGTCAGGATAGGCAGAAAGGTGGTCATCTTCACTTTGGAGATGAGTGAGGATAGATACTTAGATAGATTCGACATGTCACTAGCTGAAGTGACTTCTAAAGATTTGATGGAGAGGGAATCTTATGTCGAAGAAAAAATTAAGTATTGGGAAAGTAAATTTGAAAAGGCGCTACACATAAAGGAGTATGGCTCTAAGCGAGCTACAGTACAAACCCTTATTGCTTATGTAGAAAATCTTAGAAACGAAAACTGGTATCCAGATCTTATAGTAGTTGATTATGCTGATGAGTTAGCGTCTTCAACAAAGTTTGCAGAAGAACGCCAGAATCTTTCTTACATCTACAAAAACTTAAGAGGCTGGGCAGTTGATGAAGAGTTGCCTTTGTGGACTGCGAGTCAGGCAAATAGATCTTCTCTGGCTAAAAAGATTATCACCATTGGTGACGTAGCAGAGGACTTCGGTAAAGCTGCCATAGCTGACGTTATAGCTGCCTTGTGCCAGACAAAGGCAGAGCACGAAGAACGAAAGATGCGGATATTTCTAGCTAAGAATCGAGATAGCCCAGCACAGATTGAGATTCCGATCACTACTAACTATTACATGGGAAGATTTTACGCAGACATAGCGATGATGGAGCCATGAAAAATTTAGAGAAAATAATAAATTGCGGTTCATGTGGAAAAGCTAGGTCTGATTTAGATTTGGCTGTAATGAGTTTACATCCAGATCTAAAAAATCCTAATCTTCCTAGAGAAGAATATTACTATTGTAGAGATGACATGGTTTGCACGTTAAATGCAAGGGTTTGGTTTACTGATAAAAAGAAAAGCAGACAACAATAAACTGTGGAGAGTAAAATGATTGAGCGCGGAAAAAAGTCTAAGGAAGCTAAAGCGTTTCAGAGAAATCTAATGAAGCTTGGTTATGACTTGCCTAAGTGGGGTGCTGATGGTTCCCCTGGCAATGAAACTTTTTTAGCTACTGAGGATTTTACCGAGGCTCATGATATTGAGTTTGAACCAGACCAAGAAACTATTGGCGACCACATTATTGAGTTAGCTGAAAAGTTGGCAGAAGAGGCAGATGAAGATTCTTTGAATCTCATGACTTCTTGTATGATTGATTATAGAGATGAAGCACAAAAAAGAAGAAGACAAAAAAAGAAGCCAGTTAGAAGAGAGCGTAATGTTAAAGACATTACTGGAATTACATTACATCAAACTGCTACTTTCTTTAATGGTCGATGCCCGTACACGTTAGACATGCACTTCATTACTCATCCCAACGGTGAGTCCCACTACATTAATGACGTGCTGAAGCGTATGGCTCAGGCACAGAATGTATTTAACACTCATGATGTCGGTATTGAGTGTGATGGGTACTACTCAGGCATTGGAGTAGACCCAAAGTATTTCTGGAAGCCAAAAAGCAGACCTAATCGAAAGCCAATGGTTCCCACCGATGAGATTATTCAGTCTACTAGGGAAACCATTGAATATATATGCGAAGAGATTGGAAGGCGTGGGGGCGAGATAAAGTTCGTCCATGCACACAGACAAACTTCTGCGTCCAGAACTTCAGACCCAGGATCTTTGATATGGAAGGCTTGTGGTATTTGGGCTCAGGAGAAGCTTGGTCTTTCTGATGGGGGGAAGGGGGCTAAGTGGCTTACCGGAAACCCAATTCCTGAGGCTTGGGACCCCCGATACGCGGGGATTAAGTATCGTTAATTTATAGGAGATTTTTATGAGTGAAGAGCAAAAAGTAGATGAGAAGCTAATCGGTGAGAACGTCAAGAGCCTTTACAACGCTTTGTGTGTTTACGGGGAGTTGCCTGGAGATATGCCCACTGAGGTTGGCTACATCATGACTTCGCACAGAGCGATAGAGTATGCAGCTATAGTTGCTAAGACTATGGGTATTGATAGAGAGTCATTTATGGAATCTGTCGGTAATGTTTGGGAAGGAGTTACCGGAGAAAAGAACATTATAATAGCTAAAAGTTTATAACATCTGGCGTGGTAGAAACGCAGTGATCTGCCGCGCTGGTGAATGAGATTAAAGGATGTGACGCTATGAACGAGGAAATCAAGAATGGTGATTTGCTTATGTTGTATGCTGCTATCAGTACCGGCAGACCACAGCTTATGGATGTATTTCTCAGCACAATCGAACGGCGGGTGGATTCAGCCGATGGGCTGGACCCAGACGAGATTAAGGCCTTAGCCAAAGCTGCCCGTGATCTCGCGCTTGAGGTATACGACCAGCGACGTGCTATCTCAGCCATGCTGGAGGCCAACAAGCACGTATTTCAAACGCTCTCAGGAATCAACAAGTATGTGGGCTTGTCTAGAGAAATTGCGCTTAGGGCGGAAGACGGGCGGTTGCCCGACGACCATTCCGCAGGCGATATTCTGGCGACACTCAAAGAGGAGATGGAGAAGGAGTATGAGTAGGAAGGTCGCATGAGTCATCTGTCCAGGGTGTTAGAAGAGATTGTATTTACTATATTCTTTTTTTTATTTTTATTTACATTAGGTATATTCTACCGTGTAGAAAAAATGGGTGATCTCTTGAAAACTAAAAAAATAGCAGTCGCATCAGTAATACTACTGTTGTCTATAATATTTACTTTTCAGGTTCTACAAAGAAACCTACCACCTATAAAGGTTCCTAACAGAGATAAGCCGGTAACTCCTGTGGAGTCTACTTGTTCAGATTCTAAAGTAGATTGTCACTGGCAGGTTCACTACTGTGAGGTTTATTTTGATTACCCAACAGACTGTCAGGAGCTAGGGCCAGCAAACCCAGACATTCCTTATGGCTCAGTTAGCTGGGAAAATTATTATTGTGGGTGTGACATGAAGTGTCACCCAAAAGGTGAGTGTAAAAATAGCGCCAGCGACATGATTAACCAGAAGTGCGCTGGCAAGTATGGCTGGCCTGAGTGTCCAGAAGATGCGTTTACCTGCTATTGGGCAGGCACAAATGAGCAGAACGTTCATTGCCCCATCCCTAAATGCTGTGGGGGTTGGTGTGATGTCTGGGATCCTTGCTGATAGATGTCGGACTTTTTAGAGGAGCGCGGTTATTGGGAAATATTACAAGAGGCTAAGGAAAGATTTCCTACTTCTTCGTTTCTCAAAAAGTGCCAAGAATATTATAATATAAATAAGAGGCTAACTAAAACTCAGATAGAAAAGCTTGATTCATTAAAATCAATAAAGCCCAAACATGATGATTTTTTTGTAAAATCAAATTGGGGTTTAGATGAAATACTATCTGAGATGGTCAGTCATAACATAATTACAGAAATGGATAAAAAAGAGCCTTGGGCCATAGACATGGCTGAGGAGTTCTTAGAAGAAGAGTTTGAAACCTGTAATGAGCAGATCAAATTATAATTACACTTATGATAAAAAGAAGCTGTATAAGGCTATCAAAAATTACCCTTTTGAAGAGTATGTATACAGCATTTTTGACAAAATTTATACCACTACTAAAGACTATCGAATAAGAACACACTGCCCTTTCTGCGAAGACAACAAGACAGGTCACTTCTACGTGCTTCTGAGTGCAGGGCTGGTTTACTGCCAGAAGTGTAAATACGACCCTAAGTGGCTCCCTCAGTTTATAGCTGACATGGAGAACGTGTCAGTTAATGAGGTAGTCACCTATCTGTTGGATGGGGATGTATTTCTTACTGACAAGGCCGATCTTGATGAGATTCTTGAGGATTTGTACTTACAGTCTGTAGAAGAAGAGGATGAAGAGTACAAAGACTATAAGCCGTTAGAGTTTGATGGAACGTTCGTTCCGGTTTACGAAAAGTGTAAGGTAAAGCCCCTCATTGGTCAGGTTAAGCAGGTGAGGGACTATCTAATCAACGAGAGAAAACTTACTAAGCAAGACATTATAAAATATAAGATTAGATACTGCTTCTCTGGAAGGTACGCTGGCAGAATTGTAATTCCAGACTACTACAAGGGGGACTTAGTTACTTATGTAGGAAGAAAATTTTTTCCTACAGGGTTGAGTGCTAAATACCTAGCTCCTACAGATAACAGTCAAAGCAAGTTTATATTCAACTTAGATAGGGTCAAAGGAGACACTATTGTTCTTACAGAGGGTGCGTTTGACGCTATAGCTGTAGGAGATATGGGCGCAGCTACATATGGAAAATCTCTTTCAAAGAGGCAAGCTAGGCTGCTAGATAAGTTTAAAACTAAAATATTCTATTGGGATAAAGATGGGTACCCAGAACTTGAACGGTTTGCAGACATGCTTAGTGGGACCGTTAAGACGGTCCTCCACCCACTAGACGATGACAGGGACGCAGGCAAGCGCTCTCGCGCCGAGAACAGCGCTCTGATCGGCTCCGCAGTGCGTCTGAGAAGCCTTGACTACACGCTCTACAGCATGGAGTGGAATAGGCTTGACATGCAGGGCAAAACGCGACTACAATAGGGCTACAATAAGCATTGCGAGGAGATAGCTTTGAAGTTAGTCAAGCCAGCGAGAACGAAGCCCAGCAAGAAGATTAAGTTACAAATTTATGTGACTGAAAAGCAGCTTGAAAGTTTGCAATCTGATTGTGAAGTTCTTGACATTAACACTTCAGAATTACTACGACGGATTATTAGCAGTTATTATAATAGATAATGTCGATTAAAGCCGATGAAAATTCTTGCTTTGGCAAGGAGTATTATGATGACGACGGGACTGAGTGCCCTTTTAATAATTGCGTAGCTAGGGCTGAGTGTAAGAAAGTCTGCGATTTAGGCAGCGGCATTTTACACGATAGAAAAGTAAGGCAGAAGAAAGAAGAAGTAGAAAGTAAGAGTAGAGAAAAAGAAAAGAGAAAGAAAAGCAAAAAAGAAGAGTTAAGACTAATTGAAAAGATAAAACTCGGGAATTCTAGAAAAAAAGGGTATGACAGACCAAGAAAGCTTGAATACAAGAATGATGGTTGTCTACGCGATGATATGGTGGATAGAATAGAAGAGTACCTTAAAGGTACAGACTATTCTATGAAGCGCACCAGAAACATTCAAAGCGTGTCTTCGCGCCATCTGGGTCCGCTCAACACTGAATACCTTTTTAAAGTAGAGACTCGACGGAAGAAAAGCATTTTAGTCTATATCAAGGATGATTTGGCTACTAAGCTTTCTGACCAAGGTTTGGTTTGCAGGTCTTTGTTTGATACAGAAAAGGCTTGCTACCCAAACTATTTTCAATGGGTGATACAGATAAAATCTGTATCCGAACTTGAGATATTTTTGCAGGAGTTAGATTTATGATTCTCTATGATTACGAATGTTTAACATGCGGAGAGGTATTTGAAGAGTTGGTCAAGAGCAGAGATCAGGAAGTTCCCTGCATCGCCTGTGGATCGAAGACTCGTAGAAAGTTTCCTCTTCCTGCTCTACGTACCTTGAATACAAAAGAGAAGGTAAACGATGCGCTTAAAAAAAGGTCGTTGGAAGATTCAAAAAAACGAAAAGACGAGTACATGCACAACGCAAGAAAGCAAATCGAAAAAGCAACGGGCATCAAAAAGTAAAAAGAAAGAACTTACAGTCTATGAGATTATTGATCTTGTCGCTAAGGAGTACATACCTCCCCAGGATAGCGATAAGTTTAAGCTGATTGATAATCTTATAGACTTAAATAAAGTTAAGGACCAGCTTTACGCTGAGCAGCCTGAAGTTATTGCTGTAGACACTGAGACTCAAGGTCTTAAGTGGCAGCATAAGATTATTGGAATATCGTTTACGTTTGGAGAAAACGAGAACTACTATATTCCATTCAGGCACATCACTCAGTCTCATCAGCCTAGTTTGGAAGAGCTAAGGCCTGTTATTTCTGAGATACTTAATCTTCCTTTTGCTGTTTATGTTTTTCATAACTACAAGTTTGATAAGCATATGCTTGCAAAGGACGGGATAGTACTGCGCGGTGAAGTGCATGATACAATGCTTATGCACTATGTTCTTGATGAGAATGATTCTCACGCTCTCAAGAATTTAGCAGAAAAATACATTGACCCTGACTCACACAGATACGAAAAAGCTATTCAAGATATTCGTAGAAAGCTGGCTCGTAAACTTAAAATTAAGATGCGAGAGTTTGGGTATGAGCATATTCCTATCGAGATTATGGTTGAGTATGCTTGCAGAGATACGTATTACACTTGGAAGCTTTTCTTTAAGTTTTTTGAGCAGTTACAAGAAGACGAAGACATTCTAAACACATACGAGCGAGAGCTAGAAGTTCTTGAAGCATTAGCTTGTATGGAGAATAACGGAGTCAAGTATAACTCTGGCATCTCTAAGAAGATTTCAGACCAGCTTGCGCTAGATATTGATGCGTTGGAAAAGAAAGTATGGGAAGGCGCAGGAAAAGAGTTTGACTTGTCTTCTCCTAAGCAGCTTAGAGAGTTGCTGCTTTCAAAAGGGATTCATACGAACAGGTATACTCCTAGCAATGAGATGTCTACAGACGTACTCGCGTTGCAGTCAATATCTAGTCAGTTTCCGTATATCGCAGACTTACTTAAGTTTAGAGAAAAGACAAAAATCAAGACAACTTATGCGGACCCTTTTCCTACATACTGTGACGATAAAGGAATTATCCACACAAGCTATCGCCAAGCTGTAGCGGTGACAGGTAGGTTGTCATGCTCGTCTCCTCCATTGCAGGTTCTTCCTAGACCAAAGAAGGGAGAAGAGTTCTACAACATAAGAAGAGCGTTTGTGCCTATTGATGGGTACATCATGGCATTCATCGACCTTTCTCAGATTGAGGTGCGGCTTACGGCCCACTACTCTAAAGATGAAAAGTTGATTAACGCATATGAGACAGGGCTAGATATTCATACCTCTACTGCATCTGAGATGTTTGAGGTGGAATATGACAGCGTTACTAAAGAGCAGAGAACTGCTGCGAAGGCTATTAACTTCGGCATCATCTACGGTATCGGACCAAAGAAGCTAGCTCAAACCTTGCAGATTGATGGAGATGTGGCAAAAGAGTACATCTCCATGTACTTGGACAGATACGTGGGAGTAGCCAACTTTATTGAAAAGTATAAAAGGCTAGCCAAGCGACACGGCTACGTTAAAAACTTCTTTGGCAGAAAAAGAAGATTAGATTTCTTAAAAGATCCAAATATTGAAGATTGGAAAAGAGAGCGTGGATACAGGCAGGCTGTAAACTATGCTATTCAATCTACAGCTGCGGATATGTTTAAGATTATTATGGTTAGGTGCTACAAATACTTACGTGGCATGAAGTCTAAAACCATAATGAACATTCATGATGAGTTGGTATTTTACATTCACATGGATGAACTTCAAGCTTTGTACAAACTAAAAGAGTTGTTTGAAGATTGGGAGTTCAAGGTTCCTATTATTGCTGACATTGAAATTAGTAATAAGTCTTGGGCTCACAAAGAAGAGGTAGAAATATGATACAAAAAAAGAACTTATCTCTTGAAGATGACTTTGAAGATGACTTTGAAGAGATTGATGCGTATGTTGATGAGGAGGGCTTATCTGTATTAGATAATGTGTTTACTAGGTTTAACTTTGATTCTGTTGTTGATGAGCTAAACCCAGACTTAGATTTATCTATAGATAACTCAGACATTCAACATGAATTTGCTAGACAGCCTAAGTTGGCTGCGGGCTATGGCTATTTATTTGCTTTAGCTGAAGCAGAAGAAAGTAAAAAAGATTTTAACTTAGACATCATTAAGTCTAATTTATCAAAATCTATAAGAAGTAGACTTGCAAAAGAAGGAGTAAAGGTAACAGAAAAATTAATTGAAGCTGAGATTCTTTTAGCAGAAGAATACAAAAAAGCTAAACTTGAACTAATCGAAGCTCAAAAGCATAAGAGGGTATATAAAGCTGCTCTGACTGCTGTTGAGCATAAGTTACAAGGGCTTATAAGTGCAGGAGCAACACAACGATTTAATCAATCTCCTGTGATTAAGAAGCTCGATAGCGATGGATTTGAAAGAATAGGATAAAAGGGAACGAAAATGAGTGTAGATCCAAGACTTGCAGGGTGGGTAACCCAGACCAATGAAGCCATTAGCCAAGACGATAAAAAGTTTGGCAAACGAGAGAAGCGAGCCAAAGTAAAGATTGAAAGAGGAAAGCATAAAATCCTCCGAATCTTGAAGGCTCCTTCGTGGAACAAGTTCTACATTGTGCGAGCACAGCACTGGAACATTCCGGTGGGCATGAATTCAATGCTCCCATTAGCGTGCGCTTACCGACACAATCAGGAGAATTGTTACTTTTGTCAGATGACAAACGATTACTTCAATTCTCAAGATCCAAGCCAGATGTCTATCGCTAGAAACATTAAGTGTAAGATGACTTACATTTGTAATGCGATTGATGTCAAAGACCCTGTTGACGAGAACGGTAATCCAAAGATTCTTCTTTGGTACATGACTCCTTCGGTGTTCAAAGACATCAAAGAGACATTTAATCCAGACTCTGGGTACGGAGACATCACGCACCCGCTTGAGGGTAGAGATGTTAAGGTGAAGCTTGAGGTTACGGGCTCTGAAGATGGAAGGACATACACTAAGTATGTTGTTTCGGTTGGAGGAAGTCCTAAGCCACTAGTTGATCCCCCAGGGCTTGATTACATTGACCATCTCATTGATTTGGAAGCAGAGTTTCCAATCACTGTGTATGACTACGATACACAGGTTGGGATTTTTGAGGGTAGGTTAGACCCTACCACTGGAAAGCAGCGCGCTGCTCTTGGTGGTGCTCCTGAGAGAAAGTCTCTTGCATCAGGAGATGATGAGTTTGAGAGCATCAAAGAGGTCAAGAAAGAGGAGCCAAAGGTAGAGGCTAAGTCTTCTGACGAAGAAGATGATTGGGATAGTCTTGATGATGATTTCTCGTCCGATGACGATGGTGATGAGAATGACTCCATGAAGAGTATTAGAGAGAAATTAAAAAAGGCTAAGCAGGGAAGCTAAGCATTTTTTGTCCCCACCACATTAATTTGTGGTGGGGTTTTTTTATTATTTGGGGAGCACATGAAATTTAAAAAAGAAAAGCCCAAAGTAAAAAAAGAAAAGCCAGTATTGAAGTCTAGAAAATCTAAGCCTTCAGAAGTTAAGTCTGGCCCTAAACCTATGGGTGGTGAGCAGTTGGCTGCTGTATCTTCTCTAATTGAGAAGGTAAGTAAAAAATATAAAGATGATGGACTGTTACATCGTATGGGTGATGTTGCAGTTTCAAAGGTTGGATTTGTTCCTAGTGGGGCTATTGGACTTGATTATGCGTTAGGCATAGGTGGGTATCCAAGAGGGCGGATTATTGAAATCTATGGCCCTGAGGCTTCTGGGAAAACAACATTAACCTTACATGCTATCGCTGAGTGTCAGAAAGCTGGTGGTGTGGCTGCATTTATAGATGCAGAGCACGCACTAGATATGGATTACGCAGGAAAGCTTGGCATTGATGTTGATAACTTGTTGTTTTGTCAGCCTGACTATGGCGAGCAAGCTCTTGATATCGTTGATGATATCATCAAAGAAAACATTGTTGATTTAATTGTTGTTGATTCTGTAGCTGCACTCACTCCAAAAGCAGAGATTGATGCAGAGATGGAGAAGAATCACGTTGGACTTCAAGCTAGAATGCTTTCTCAAGCACTGAGAAAGATTACTGCTAACGCCAATAAAACAAAAACTTCAGTAGCGTTTATCAATCAGATTAGACAAAAGATTGGAGTTACTTTTGGGAGTAATGAAACTACCCCTGGAGGTAATGCGCTTAAGTTTTACGCTAGCGTCAGAGTTGATGTGAGAAGGATAGCCACACTAAAGAAAGGCGATGCTCCTTACGGAAACAGAGTGCGCGCAAAGATAGTAAAGAACAAGGTAGCTCCCCCATACAAGACCGCTGAGTTCGATATTATCTGGGGTTATGGCATAAATAACTATGGCTCAGTCTTAGATTTAGCTATTGATTACGGTCTAATAGATAAGTCAGGGGCTTGGTTTAGTTATAACGGAGAGAGCATTGGGCAGGGTAGAGACAACTCTATTTTGTGGCTCAAAGAAAACGAAGATAAATATAAAGAGATCTACGGTTACTTACACAATGACTTATTCGGAGCAAAGGAAGAGTCAAAGAGTGTGGGTGAAGCTTTAGACGAAGTAAAAGAAGAATAAATATATTATGAAAATTGTAGCTTTTTCAGACTTACACTCACATGCATTTAAAAATGGTGTCATATCAGAAGACGGAAGAAATTCTAGAGTTTCTGATGCAGTTAAAGTTATAGAGCAGGTTTATTCTTATGCTCTACAAAATGACTGTGATTATGTTTTATTTGGTGGAGATTTATTTGATACTAGAAAGCGAATTGATGTAGACACCTATAATAGAACACACCATGCTATATCTGTGTGGTCTGAAAAAGTTACTACCTATATGATTCCAGGCAATCACGATCAAGCTAATAAGTCTGGAACTATCCACTCACTTTCTCGATTCAATAACCGTGGTCGCTGTGAAGTTCTTGATAAGCCTCTGTGGAGAGATTTAGGAGGCGGTATCGGGCTGTTTGGAGTACCATACATTGACGATGGGGAAGTAATAGCCGAGCACGTCAGAGAGGGCGTCAGGAATCGTCCTGAGTACGCTTCAAAGGGAGCTATCTTGCTTATGCACTATGGGGTGCTAGGAGCAAAGGTAGGGCCTTCAGACTACGTTCTGCCATGTGAGCTAGAACTTCACATGCTTCTACCTGATAATTGGGATTTAATATTGGGTGGGCATTATCACATAGGCCAGCAGCTAGGATCTAATTTTCATTATATTGGGTCTGGAATGCAACATCGCTGGGATGATGCTGGTTTTGAAAAGTCATTCATGGTTATTGATACGGACGATTGGAGTATCAGTAGGATTCCAACTGAGGCTCCTAAGTTTTTATTGGTGACTGGAAAAACTAAAGACTATGAAGTTTCTAACTGCTTTGTAAAGGTAGTACGAAACTATCATATAGAAGATTATAAAAAAGAAAAGCTAAGAAAAAAGCTCTTAGACCGAGGGGCACTCTCTGTTATAATAGAAGACATACCAGAGAAAAAAGAGCAGTCTGAGGAAAGAATAACATTCTCAGACGATGCAGGCCCATTCGGAAAAATAGAAGAATATGTTAATTCTGATATAGTAGACAAAGAAGATTTAGATTTGTCTCTACTAATGTCTATGGGTAAAGAAATACTTCAGACTGCTTTTGAAGAGGCAAATTAATGTTTACTGTTTCAGAGGATAAAAATAGACAGTTTAGATGTTCTTTTTGTAATGGTGAGTCTTTCTCTATAGTAGAAAGAGTTTCTGTTGCTAGAGATAAAATTTTTGGCTGGGAAGCAAAATGTCTTACTTGTAGGAAGAGGTACGCATTGAGATCCTCCCTACACATAAGCACTAACTACGAAACCGTAGCGCTAGAAGACATTGAAAGTACTTAGGGTACGAGGTCAGCCAAGATTAACCTCGCATGAGGTTGATGGCGAGTTATGTATACACGAACTGGTTTACCAATATGGGCCTAGCGGTAAGATTGTAAACGGTAAGTGTAGTAAGATATGTAAGTACGGATACATGATCTGTACTAATAACTTTATGGTAAAGAGGAGGCCATATCTAATAAACGGAGGCAGGGAGGATAGTTGTGAGCGAGAACAAAGAAGAAGGCAAGGGAACGATTAACTTATCTTTTGCTCCTAAAGATATAGGCGTAGCTGTTGTAGGGGCTTATTTGGCTGTTACCAGCACCTTAAATATAGGAACTGCCTCCGACGTTAAAAAGGTAGTTGATCACGACACTCAAGTGATTACAAAAAGTGTAGATGAAAATATGGGCGTCTTGATGGGTAGTGTCCAAGACATTAAAGTTCAGAATGACACGATGATGGATTGTGCAGTTACGAACGAAGCCCTACAAAAAGCGTACATAAAACTACAGTCTGACTATTCAAAGCTTGCCGGTAGATGTTCTGTTGGCGAAGAAGAAGAGGAAGACGAAGTAACTTCGGTTGAAGTTAAAAAGTGGTTAAAAGAATTTATACTAAAAAGTAAATAAAAATAAGGTATTATGGAATTTATAAATTTAGAAGCAGAGAATTTTCTTATTATTGGCTCTGCAAGTGTAAAGCTAAATAATAGAGGGTTGACCATTATAGAAGGCGTCAATAACGACGACACTACATCAGAAAGTAATGGGTCAGGTAAGTCTTCTATTGTCGAGGCAATCTACTGGTGCCTTTTCGGAGACACGCTTAGAAGCCTGGAAAAGTCCGATGACATCGTTAATTCAAACATCGGAAAAAACTGTAGGGTAAAGCTGTCTTTTAAAGAGGGTGGTAAAGATTACGAAGTAGAGCGATTTAGAAAGCACTCCAAGTACAAGAACAATCTGTACCTCACCATAAACGGAGTGGACTCTCGCGGAAAAGATAACAAAGACACTCAAAGGTATATTGAAGACATCATTGTAGTGGACAAGGTAACGTTCGCCGCCTCCATAGTCTTCGGGCAAGGTTACTCTAAAAATCTTAGGAGGTTTGGAGAGCTAACTGATAAAGAGCAGAAAGAGTGTTTAGAAAAAGTTTTAGATCTTGAGATATTTTCTGTAGCCCACAACGTTACAAAAAGAAAGTTTGCTGCACTGTCTTCTGACCTAGGCAAGTTAGAAGTTAATTGTACTAATTTAGCTAATAAATATAAGTCTTGCAAAACTAACTTTGAGTCTTTTAAAGATAAGAGAGATAGTTTTGATTCTGAGAAGCAAGAAAAGCTTGAAAGTATTCAAGCTAAAATCTCTTTAATTGACAGTAGAGTTGATGGTTTAAAGCAAGAACTAGAAAACTTTATAGGCGTAGATCTTGAAGATTTGCAGAAAGAGATATTAGAGCTAGGAGAAGTTAAATCTAGTTTAGGTCTTAGAAAAGAGAAGCTTATTGAAAGTTATAATGAAAAAAAGGTAAAGTTAACTACTACTTATAACTCAATATCAAAGCATATTGATGGTCTGTGTGGGAGAAAAGAGAAGCTAGCTTCTGAAGACCTACATGGCGAAGAATGCTTTTACTGTGGCGGGAGGGTGCTAGAACGTACCGTGAGAAAGGCCGCAGAGGGCATAGACTTTGAGATAGATGATAACAAGCGTAGCTTGTCTGAAGTTGAAACTAAGTTGAGAAAGCTTAATAAGGCTTTCAAAAAAAGAAAGCTTTCAATGGAAGACGATGTTGATCAAATAAATCAACTGCTAATACTGAAGAATAAAGAAGTACTAGAAAGTACTAAAGCAAATGAAAAGAAAATAGAAATAAAGTCTAGTATAAAGTCTCTAGGAGATAAAAGACTTCTACTACTAGAAAAACTAGCTGAAGAGGGTGAAAGAGAGAACCCTTGGACTGAGCTAGTAAAAGAAAATAAGGAAGAGTTAGAAAGAATAAAGGAAGAGCACAAGGTAGAGAAAGAAGCATACGATGCAAAGCATCAGGAGCTAACTCACCTTGAATTCTGGAAAAAAGGATTTTCTAGAACAGGCGTCAGATCATTCATGCTCGACAGGGTAATACCCTTCCTTAACGATAAAACTAATTATTATCTAGGCATACTAACTGATGGTGGTGTATCAGTTACTTTCAGCGCTACTAAAGTGCTCGGCTCAGGAGAGCGGAGAGAGAGCTTTAATGTCAGTGTAAATAACCATAAGGCATCTCAGACCTACAAGGGTAACAGTGGCGGGGAGCGTAGAAGAATCGACCTCGCCATTGCCCTGGCAATTAATGATCTCATCGCACTCAGGTCAGGAAGATCGTTTAACTTAGTTTTGTTAGACGAGGTTTTTGAGAATGTAGATGAGACAGGATCTTATTATGTGATTAAGGTATTGGAAGAGATAGCAAAGAAGAAATCATCTGTATTTGTTATTACTCATCAACAATCTTTATCTGATTATTTTCACAACAGACTTTTAGTAGAGAGAAAAGACGGACAGTCTTATGTTAACTAAAGGAGTAGTTAATGATTAAGGTTGGAGCTAAGGTAAAGCATATTTCTACTGGAGTAGAAGGAGAGGTAATCGGTATAAAGACAAAAAATTGAAGAAAAGTAGTTAATGTCCAGTTAGGACATACCAAGTTAATGATAGATTATGATAAGTTAAAAGAGCAGTTTATAATATAAATACAACTCTTATTAATAGGAGGAATTTTATGTATAATCTATTTATTGTAATTACTCTGTTTTCAAATGTGGAAGAACCTTTTGTTTGGAGTGACACGATAAGAGAGTATGTGGAGGCGTGTCCACACGTAGCCAGAAATGAGAAGGGAAAGGCTATGCTCTCTGCATCTGTGATGCTCGCAGTTGAGAAGTCCGTTGGCGTTCCTGACCATATGCTAGGAATGTCGATAGCAGCAGCTTGTAGAGAATCTGGCTACGATACGAAAGCCAGAGGCGACCATAAGTTTAGCAAGCGAGGAAAACCTAAGGCGATTGGAGTGCTTCAGTTATGGCCTTGGGTTGAGCGATACGGAGTCGATAGAACAAATCTAGTTTCATCTACTTCGTTCTGGCTAAACCATATTATAAAGACAAGAAAGAAGACCGTAAAAATATGTAGGCCAAGAAGTAATATATTATCTTGGAAGCAGGCTTGGGTGGCTGCTGTTAGGGCACCTAAAAAAGAAGGTAGATGCAGAGAAGTTTCAAAGCACTGGAAGCACTTCCTTCGACTGAGAAAAATGTTTAAAGATAACTATGAACGAGCACACAGCGACCTTACTACTTAGCTCATCCTACCTACCACTAGGAGTGGTCCCATGGCAGAGGGCATTCACTTTAGTGTTCACTGAAAGAGCAGACATAGTTCAGAGCTATGATAACAAATACGTAAGCACTGTTAATAAAAAGTATAAAGTACCTTCTGTAATTAGATATACTACTGGAGGGCATAGGTTTTATTTAAAAACTAGAATGTCTAAGGGTGCTTTATTAAGAAGAGATAATTATAGATGTGCATATTGCAAAAAGAAACTTAACCACTTGACTGTTACAAAAGACCATGTTATGCCAAGTAGTCGCGGAGGCAAAGATATTTGGGAAAATGTGGTTTGTAGTTGTTTTAATTGTAATAATTATAAAGGTAACCGCACTCCAGAAGAAGCTGGGATGAAAATTTATTCTGTCCCTTTCAAGCCAAGACATATGCATAGCTACAAAATCATGGATGATTGGAAGCCCTATATCATTGGGTAGTCAGTGTTTTTTCGGGGAGTAGCGCAATCTGGTAGCGCATCTGCTTTGGGAGCAGAGGGTTGCAGGTTCAAATCCTGTCTCCCCGATATTTTTTAAAGGATAAAAAATGGAAATGTTTAAAGTTGTTTCTTCTAACATAGCAGAGGTTGGTTATGATAAAGAGGAAGAAATATTAAGAATACTGTTTAAAAATGGTAGCTTGTATGAGTATGAGGGAGTTCCAGTTTCAGAGTATTATGGGCTTTTAGAAGCTGAGTCAGTAGGAAAGTATTTTAATCAAAATATATCTCGTGGCGGTTTTCCGTATAAGAGAATGTAATGGAACATTTTATATTATTTGTGTCTATATATTTTTTATTCATGAGTGCAGCTACTATTTTAGTTGGTAGGGCTCAAGGAAGATTAAAAGAGTCCACAGAAGAAATTAACTTTGATTTGATTTTTATTTTCTTCTGTTACATAATATATTACATGATATATTATGTAGAATATTAATTGAGGTAAGTTTGGAAAACTTCTTAAGAGTTAAAAAATTAAGACATAATGTTAAGCTTCCAGAGAGAGCACATCCTGACGATGCTGGAATAGATTTTTTCTGGAACCCATCAAAAAATAAAAAATATGTAAGCATACACTCAGGAGGAGGGTATGTTCTTGAAACTGGTGTAGCAGTAGAAATTCCTAAAGGAACGATGCTAGAGATAAAAAATAAATCTAGCGTTGCTTCTAAGCTGCAACTCGTCGTAGGTGCTTGCGTGGTTGATCATGGCTATTCCGGTGAGGTTATGATAGATATGCATAACCTTGGACTTGACAGCCAGAAAATAGAGGCTGGTCAAAAGATAGCACAGGGAGTGCTTATACCTATTTTAACTCCTAAAGTTGAAGAAATAAGCCATGAGCCCTATCACGGGAACACCGAGAGGGGGGATGGAGGCTTCGGCTCTACTGGAAGCAGATAACTATGTCTGAAGAAAATTATACTATACCAAATGAAGATGCCATAAATATACTCTTCTTAATTTTTAAACAACTATGGACAAATCAAAAGTTTAAAAAGTTTGTAGAAGAAAATTATGAAATTGATTTCTCTGAAGAGGGAGATCAAATACATGTAAGTGTAAAAGAAAAGTGAAGCTTAAACGAAAAAAGAAACCTTCAATGGTGCAGAAAATTTCTAATATGAAATTTAGGTCTGCACCAGCCGATGTTATCGGTGTGCCAGAGGATATAGGCGCTAAGAAATCAAGAAGCGCATCTGGCAAGAAGGCGAAAAGAAAAGGTAGCAGGTTTGAGCTTCAAGTCAGAGACACAATGTCAGAGTGGTGGTCTGCTAAGTTTTACAGGACCCCTGGATCTGGCGGTTCTGTATTAGCTACCGACTTCAACATGGCTGGAGACTTGTGTACTCCAGATGAGTCCTTCCCATTCCACGTAGAGTGTAAGAATCAAGAAGCTTTTGGAAAGTTTTATACTTTTCTTTCTTCAGAAAAAGCTGCTGTTTGGAAATGGTGGGAGCAAGCAGAAACAACGGCAAAGAAAGATCAGGTTCCTTTATTAATATTTACTAAAAATCGTATGCCAGTTTTTGTTATGATGAACAATAACTTCTTTGAGAGCATAAATAAAGCTGCTCCCAAGAAGCTTAAAAAAAGCTTACAAAATACTTTAAGTGATTCTTTCTATTTAAAAGTAGAAGATAAAATAGTAATGTTTTTGGATACTTTAGTCAAGTACCCAAAAGATCTAATATTAGGAGTTTGTAGTGAAAGCTAAAGCTAAAGCAACGGCTCTTCCGGTTTGTAATAAGTGCGGAAAAGTAATGCTGCACTGTAAATGCGAACAGAATGATTTTAATAAGTAGGGACCTATGAGATACTTTGTTGCCGTAGATGTTCAGAATTTATGGTATAGTTGTAGACACGCACATGGTAATGACCATCGTGTTGATTACCAAAAGCTTCAAGATCTAGTTTTAGATATTGCATCTGAGCAAGGCGATGATGATCCTGAGCTAGAGGTTACCGCGTACCTAATTGTTAGCTCTGGACATGATCAGACTAATTTTATTACTGCGCTGAGACAACTTAACTTCAATGTTAAGAAGCGACATGTCTTTTTCGATAAAAAGAAGAAGAGTGCTAACAACTCAAATTGGGATGTTGGAATTACTGCTGATGCATTTGCAAATGCAGATAATTATGATGTTTTTGTTTTAGTTAGTGGGGATGGTGATTTCATATACTTAGTTGAGCCTTTGAAAGATAAAGGTAAAGACGTATATGTGATTTCTTTTCCAGAGTCATTGGCTACGTCCCTTTCTAATGCAGCAACTAAAGCATTCCACATTGATGATGATGTCGCATACTCCCCTAGGCACAGGTTTGATGAGGAGCAGCGCAAGAGAAGCCTCCAAGAAGGCTAGCGCGCCCTTTCTGTCTTCACATTTCAATTTTCAACTGATATCTTCTTCCCGCTAGGAGGAATTAGTTGAATAACCCATTAAATAAAGTTTCCCCAGATCAACTTCAAGCTTTGCGTATGCGAAACTTAGGAGTGTGGTGTGCTCTAAATAAATTTGAAGTTGACAGAAGACCTTTTACATTTGCGAATAGAAAATTTCTCAAAAAAATATACTTAAGCACTAATCCATTTATAAATGTAAGAAAGTGTACTCAGGTTGGACTTACAATTTGGATGGTACTAAAAGTATTACACAGGCTTAGATTTTCTAGGTATATTGGAAGGAAATATGCCAAGAAAGCTGGGTTTTACTTTCCTGTACACGACACTGTAGCAAAGTTCAGTAAAGACAGACTACAACCTATTATTGAGAATATCCCAGAGTTCAACGAAGTCATGAAGGGTTCTGGGAGTATAGAATTAAAACAACTAGGTGAGTCTTCTCTATACATGTCCTACATGGGAGGTACTGCTTCTAAGGACTCCGTTCCTCTAGACATTATCTGCCTCGATGAGACTCGATTGATGGATGTGAAAGAAATCAATCAGGTTGAAGAAAGACTGTCAGGTTCCTATGAGCCTGAGATGTACAAGATATCTACTGCTGGTCTTCCAAACGATGCAATCGACAAGGCGTTTCTTCAGGGCAATCAACAATTTTGGCATACAAACTGTAATTGTTCTGACGGTGTAATTCTTTCTGACGTATTCCCAGAGTGTATTGGTAAGCGACAGACCAAAACTAGGCCAGAGTATTTTTACAGGTGCCCTACCTGTGGAAAAGATTACATTGATCCGCAGGATGGCGATTATATCGCACACAACCCTAATGCAGAGATTGATTCCTTCCATATCCACCAAATGCTGAGTGCTACATATGATGCTAAGAGGATTTGGCAAAAGTATGTCACTAGTGATAACCCAAAAGAGTTTTATAATGCTTGTCTTGGAAAACCTTATGTGGATGAAGAGAATCAGGGAATTATTGATGACGAGCTGGAAGGTTGTGTAAACACAGATCTTTCATGGAAAACTCCCAGCAATAATACTTACATGGGAGTGGATCAAAGATCGGGACAACTTCATATAGTTATTGCTAAGTGGCGCGGAGAAAAAAGAAACGTTATACATGTTGAGGTAATAGATTCTTACCACGACAAGTATAAAATAGATGGGGTAGTCGTTTCTCCTTTCAAGTGGCTGTATCAGCGAATGAAAGAATGGGACGTTGATGTTTGCATTCTTGATGCATTGCCAAACGCGAACGAAGCAAAAGAATTTGCACAAGCTTTCCCTGGCAGAGTTTTCCTAGCTTATTACAAGGCTAGTGGAGAGATAGCTAGATGGTCTGACAAAAGACAATCTAAGAAGGGAACTGAGTCTCCTCAACTCAGGAGGTCTTCGGAAGAGATTAGATTTAAGTGGGTTGTGCTATTAGATAGGTACAAGTCAATAGAGTTTACCTTACGGCAATGGAGAAGACGTAAGGTTGAACTTGCAAACCCCAAAGGCCTTATACAAGATATCAGAGATGAAAAGACAGGAATCTATACTCCTTCTTTTGTTGTGAAAGATGTCTTATTCAAACACCTTAAAGCAGTGGCAAGAGAATTAGTAAACGTGAGAACTGATACTAATAACTTGCAATATAGATGGATAAACTTAGGTTTAGACCCTCACTTTCTACACGCATGTAATTATTGTTTCATGGCAATGGAGCGTAGAAAGAAAGTATTTTCATTTGAGTTTATCTAGGAGAGTCGTATGCCCCGCCGCCCCATTACAGATGAGAGTGAGATTCCAACGCTGTTTGACTCTTCCAATAGAAAGAAGAGCCACAAGTGTACTGAGTCAGAAATTGAACTTAGAAGGCTAGAGGTAGCGCGACAGCGATTGCGTGGCAAGAGTATTGTAGAGATTGCCAACGACATGAACTATAGCGAGGTAACAATTAAAAATGACCTTGATGCAGTTTATGAGGCTAGAAAAGAGTATCTCACACAATTTAGTCAGGTGGATTTTGTAAATCAATCCCTGGCAATTTTTCAGGAGCTTGAGCGTCGTGCGTTTAACCAAATGGATTTTATTCCTGCCGGTGATTCTAGGCATTCTAAGTTTATAAATGATATACGTAATACACGCCAATCAATGATTGGTCTTCTTCAAGATGCTGGTCTTGTTCGTAAAGAATCTCCAGAGGTTAAAGTTAACGTTACTATGGAGGTTTTAAATGGCTGGAGTCCTAAACAGATAGATATCGTGTCTGAATCTATTTTAGACGCAGCTATTGTAAGCGAAGAAGCTGAACTTGTAGAAGAAGAAAACTTATATGAAAAAGCAAAAAAAGAGTCAGAAAGTTTTTCCGATGATGAACTAGCAGAGTTTTTAGACGAAGATTAATTTTCAAGAATTTTCGTTTTTTCTGGAAAAACCTGCTTGACATAGTGGTCGCAGGGTGGTACCACTGTAGTCGAGGCTGGCAGCAGCCGCTACACGTAACCAATAAGCCACTGGAGGCTACTATGCGACTCGGTAAAGTTTTGAATGAGACTCCTTTCTTCCCTGTTACGGAGACTCCCGTATACATTAATCACGCGGACTTGGGCTTGATGGAGGTTCCCAAGCGTAAGGCTATTATTAATGCGGAGACGGGGCATCTCTTCAAGGTGGCTTCGGATAACTACGCTCTTGTAACCCATCAGGAGGTTGTAGACCGCTCGCGTGATGTGGTTGATAAGCTGGGACTTGAGTTTAAGGAGAACATTCGCTGCACTAAAGAGGGTGGTCGCCTGTATGCGTCTTACATTATCCCTACCGTAGAGAGTGCTGTGAATGTGGGCGATGATGTTCACCTTGAGTTGATTTTTAAGAATTCATACGACGGTAGTAAGGCGTTCACTGTTGGCCTTCGCGGACACCGTTTGGTGTGTACCAATGGGATGACTGTTGGTAAGGACCTTTTCAGAATCCGTGCAAAGCACTCTGGTGAGATTCGTTTGGATGAGGTTATTCGTGATGCTGAAAAGGCTATCAACACGTACACCGATTCAGTACTACCTTACTGGCGTGAGCTAACCCAGATTGAGGTTCCGTACCTTGATATTGAGTCTGAGGTTCGTCTTCTCTCTGAGGAGCGCGTGGTGCCTGAGAAGATGGTGGAGGGTGTCCTTTCTTCAAAGGAGATTTTTGGTAAAGAAAACCCAAGTCTTTGGAATGTTTTCAATGCATTCACTGAGTACAACACACACGTTATCGAGCGACGTTCTTACGAGCGTGCTCAGCAGCTAGGGGAGAGGTCTGAGAGTTTTATCCGAGGCTTGTACAACCGTTACGCTCAGTAAAACTGGAGATATAAATGGCTGATATAAATAAAATTGAGAAGAAGATTAAAAAGCTTCTCGGACTTGCAGAGTCTAGTAACGAGCATGAGGCAGCAGCCGCTGCTGCCCGTGCCCATAAGATTGCACTAAAGCATGGGCTGTCATTATCTCAAATCAAAGATGACTCAGAGGACCAGTCTGATGTTATCAGTCAGGTGTTTCATAAGTCAGGTAGGATGGCTACTTGGAAAAGTCAGCTAGCCTTTGGAGTGTCTAAAGTATTTAACTGTTCACTTTTTGTGTCTAAGTCTTACAGAATGTCAGCGCTGACATTGGTTGGCGCACAGCATGATATTGCTTCTGCTAGAGTTACGATTGAGTATCTTTTTGAAGTTGTAGAAAGGTTAACTCGTAAGAATGCCTATGGTCAGGGCGCTGCCGTGTCCAACGGCTATCGCTTCGGCCTCATTGCACGCCTTATCAAGCGTTTGCAGGCACAGGCAGAGGCTAACAAGGCAGAGGTCGAAAATGAGCAGGGAGGAGGCGTTACGGCCCTCGTACTGCGTAAGGACCAGAAGGTTCAGGATTTCTTAGATAACCTTAACTTGAAAAAGGGACAGCAGAGCAAAGCTAGGCTAGACTCCAGTGCTTACCAGCGTGGGACAAATGACGCCGATAAGGTTTCTTTGAACAGGCAGGTAGATACTAAATCTAAGAAGACTCGCTTTAAGCTAAAAAGAAATCCCAGTCGTGACATTTACATGTAAACTGAAATTAAGTCCTCTGCCTATGGAATCTGTTGCAGTTCCTTGGGCAGAGGATTGTTTTATTCTTGAGGAGGAAAAAACCAGCATGGTGGTTACTAATACTTACGGCCTTCTTAGGCTAGTCCAGAATGCTTCTGGTAGAAACAGAAGTGTATATGAAGAAAAGTTTATATCAGATGTAGACCCAGATGGGGCTCATTTACTGGCTATGTCGTTTCCGCATAACGATGTGGAGTTAAGAACTAAGTGGTTTTGTAAAATGAAAGATTCTGATGAGCCAGTTGTTATTTGGCTAGATGTTGACTTTGATGTGTATGAAAAGGTGACTTGTAAATCAGAATAAACTAGTGAGGTCATGTGATGAGTGTAGATATTCCAGATAAATCTTTTCCTAATGAAAGTCTCTACGAAAGGTTTTGTAGGGCAAAAAAGTTAATTACTTACTCTGAAAGAGAGCAAGAATTTAGTAGATTTCTGGCTACTGACATCGGCATGGCCCCATATATGGCTACATTAGATGAGATAATCAAAGCTTGGGAAAATTTTAAATATGAAACTAAAGAAGAGCTTTAAGCCTAAGTTAAAGAAAAATAAGTTTTCTCTCAAGCAGAAAAAAGTTGAAAGTCCCAAGAAAGAAACTGAGGGACTACTTCCAGCTTTAGACAAAACAGAGTATCAAATATGCAAGGAATTGCATGGTGCTGGCCTTCGCAGAAGCTTCCAGATTGGAGATAAAATCTACTGCGAGGGGAACGACTTTGTAGAGATCTATGTGGACTACAGTATGTCAGAAACACTGGACGAAGATTCAGTATATTGGCGTCCTGAAATAGAGATCTTATTTCAGATTTTAAAGAATGAATATGGTTACTACCCGACTACACTTTCACAGGCTAGAAGCAGACCTAACTACGCGGCAGCATTTACAAAAATGAAACTCGGAGCCAAAGTTGAATTGCTAGGAGTAGTTCAAGCTAAATCTGAGTCTCTTTTTGTTTCAGTGGGTGAGTGTTTACTTCAAGTCATGAAGGGTAAAACGTCTTCAAACTGGAAAGTTTGGTAGTAATATTAATACTTTCAGTGTATGCGCTGCGTAGTGTAGCGCATATATTTCACTTTCTTGGAAGTTAGGAATAATGCGACTAAAGCCGCCAAAACTAGCCAAAGCGAAAAAGCCTGATTCTGGGGCGAAAAAGCAGAGGTTTAAGTTAAAAAGTAAAGAGCCAAAGCTGGTAAAATATCCAGCATTAAGTTTAGATAAATACTTACCAGAATCAACCTCTAAAAAAGCAAAAGTTGCAAAGAAAGTTTATAACAACTTTCCAGAGGAAGTTGGATTATATGACAACTCTTATGCAGAGTGGTTGACAAAAACTTTAAGCAAAGAAAACTTGTATTTGAGTCCAAAGTATTTAGACTTAATTAACAGTACTTTGATTTCTTGCAGAATGGATTTAGTAACTTTTGAGGTTAAGAATAAGATAAAGAATTTTTCTTTTCCTAGAGAGTTATGGGGATACCCAGATAAGAAAAGATCGTGGAGACTTAGAAGGTCTTGGATTATTTGTTTTGAAGATGCTATTTGTACTGAAGAAGAGTACAAAAGGCACAACATAGAACGGTCTTTGCTATTAAGAGAAATCAGAAGAAAAGAAAAAGAAAACTTAGAACAAATCAAAAAAGAAAACAGAAGAAACAAAACGCCGTCTTATAAGTTTCCAAAGAAAAAAAGTTGAGATGCTTGACAATGTACTCGCATGGTGGTACATAGGTAATCGTTAGCTGCCGGGATGGTGGAATTGGTAGACACAACGGACTTAAAATCCGTTGACTAGTTTGGTCGTGCGGGTTCGACCCCCGCTCCCGGCACCAGCTATTTATTAGTATTCTTTTTTGGATGAGATATTTCTTGGTATGAAATCACATCTTCTTTTTGGTTACTTAGAATATTAATAAATAGCAACATGCGCCCTTAGCTCAGTTGGATAGAGCATCGGTCTTCTAAACCGAGGGTCAGTGGTTCGAGTCCACTAGGGCGTACTTTGCTCCCTTAGCTCAGTTGGTTAGAGCAGACCGCTCATAACGGTTAGGTCGTAGGTTCAAGTCCTACAGGGAGTACTTAATCTTTATACGGAGGAATATATGTTTACTTTAAGCGACGTTTTAGCTGGATGCCTTCTTAAAAATGAAAGTCTTTGTCTAGATTCTCATGACGATAGGATTACTCTGATAAACTCACTACTATCTCACCTTGACTACAAAACACTGGCTAAGTGTGTATACGAAGATGAAAATAGTACATGTGAAATTAGAGATCTAGATGGTACGCCTATGGTTGTCCTAGATACAGGATTGACCGCATGGGACGTGCTCCCGTTCCCATCCGCTGATTAGAACAGGATAAACTTTATTATGAATCTAGATATTTATTTTCCTACTCCTGAAGATATTGAAGGTTGGGCTACGAAAGAAACCCAGAAACCTCCCCCATCTTACTTTACTAATGAATCTGATTGGATTAACCATCTTTTTAAAGTTAGGTTTTTAATTCTTCAGAGAGCATCTGAGAGAGTTGATAACGTGACTGTCATTATAGACGATAAGAAGAGGGCAATATCTCTCTGTTTTGAGTTGGAAAAGATGGGCTACATGGTTAATCTAAAAGAGGTTAACAAGACTCATTATCATCTAAAGATATCTTGGAGAGAATCTGAGGAAGAGGATGAGACAGAGGAAGACTCTGACAATATTTGAAGCGGAGCAATTATAAATGAAGCTAGTAACAATATTTTTATTTTGCCTATTTCTACCCTTTCAGTCTAGCGCGTTAGATATCGACAAAAAGATATCTCTGAGATGTAAAACTCGCTGGGCTAAAAAACCATCACAGATTGGTTACTGCGAATTCTTGCAGAGAGATTCTTTCAGCTATGTTACTGATTGGATGAATCTCCATGACTTGTTTAACGACAAAACAAAAAATGTAGCTGAAAAGAAAATAGCAGAGCATTGCTTTTCTTTTTGGAAAGATGACAAGGAAGGTCCTGATTGGGCAATTGTTCATGCGTGCATCTATATTGAAGAGTCTTTGCTAGAAGAAAAAAACAATAGAAAAAAGAAAACAAAAGAAAAGCAGAAAAATAAATCAAAAGTGAAAGGCTTGACAATGCTTTCTAGGGTGGTAGATAGGAAGTGTAATCAGCGGAGGAACACATGCTCAACAAAAACTCAGAGTCAGAAAAAAATCTAACTCAAGATATCAAAAATAAATGGATATCAGATTTATCTGAAGATACTGTGTGTAGGCGTGCATGGGCAGATGATGATAGTGGCGAGATGTGTACTGTAGGCCACTTAGCTAACTGGCTGGGCTATCAAGTAAACCATAATGGCATCTATGACGGAGCCAGAGAAATAGCTGACCATGTGGGTGTTTTCTATCCAGGCGAGCTAGGCCTTACTCGCGATGAGGTAGAGACGCTAATTGATATGACCGACAACAAAAAACCCGTAAAAGAAATTATAGAGTACATAAAAACGATTCCCACAGTTGATTAATCTTGACGGGACTCCCTAGGGTGGTATACCTAGGGAGTAACCAAACAATGGAGGCTTACACGATGATGTACAAACTAGTGTCTATTGATGCATGGCGAGACGAGTCTGGCTGGTATTGGAATGACGTATTTAACGTATCTAACGTAGAAGATAAAATTTATATCGATGACGATACTACAACTAGACAATTACTTAAATTTATGCGTAGAAATAATTGGCTGACTGATTATTCAAAAGGAAGGGTTAGGGTTGATTGGGATAATTTCGAGATAATTGAGATTCAAGACCGAAACACAGGAAGGCCCTTACTCGCATTCCTCCCATCTGGCCAAGAGGCTAACTAATGACTGAAAACGATAAAGAATACATTCTCGACACTATGAGTAGTCTTAAAGAAGACGAATGTTGGGAAGATGATACCTGGGGTATCTCAGAAACAATTGTTTTATCTATTGGGTATGCAACCGTTTGGAAAGATGGTGAAGTAACTGCAAACAGGAAGATTATCGCTAAAGTAACAGGCGATGATACTTTGGTGGTGTATTAAAATGGAAAAAGAAAAACAATTCACAGACCATGAAATTGTTTGGAAGCAGCTTGAAAAGCTAAATTCAAAACTAATGGCTATCAGACAATCAAATCAGTTTAAAGTACACTGGCTGGGCGGCTCCATTGAAGATAACAATACAGAGGTACTGTCGGAGCATATCCAGAAAGCAAAAGAAGAATTAGTGAAGGCTAGCAAGGCATTGTCTTACGCATCACATCATATTGCTATGGACATGGCAGAAATCGAGAAAAGAAAATTCGATACGATGATTAGTAGGGTGAGATAATCTTGACGGTGCTCCCTAGGGTGGTATACCTAGGGAGTAACCAAAGAGGCACTACAAATGAAAACCATAGAATTTAAATCTGGAGACTTCGCTTGGATTGGCGACTGGGTACGTAAGGGTAGCTGGTGGGTACGATACGCTCTTGTGCAGGGCGGTACGATTCCAAGCGTAGAGACTATTGGCTACTCAATGCTAGATGATGGGACACCAGCTACGCATGACAGCCATGAGGAAGCCAAAGAATACGAAGAGCGTAAACTATTAGAGAAGCATGTGCATTATCGCCCACTACAATTCTGAGATATAAAAATATAAATAACGAGGCAATATATTATGTGGCTAGTAAAAGTAACTTCAGGAATGAGAATAAGTAAATACTCATTCACAAAAAAAGAACAAGCCCACGAAGCCATGACCACACTCTACAAATCAATAGACGTAGACAAACTTGAGTTAATCAAGGGAGAGAATCTGTTAGGTGAATTTGTACTAGGCTGGGAGAAGTAAATTGGCACTAACATGCATAGGCTGCGAAGTAGAAACTAGCCTTATCTATTGTGACGACTGCCACCTAGATAATATCGAATTCTGTTTAGAAAACTCTGATTGGGTAGAGGTAGCAAAAACGAGGAAAGGCGACCTACCCAATGAAAACTTATTCCAAACTTTCACTAGAGAGAAGGAAGCCCTTGAACAAAGGATTCGACTAGGGTAAAGCCCCCGCTCCCATAAACACAGGAGCGAATAATGTTAACTACGATACTAGCCATTTCTTTTTTATTAATCTCACTTTCACCTTTTCAGAACAAAGCATAATCTTGACGGTACTCCCTAGGCTGGTATACCAGGGATGTAACCAAAACAACGGAGGTATAGATATGAAAACAGCACAAAGTATAACTAATTACCTTTTGTCTGATTACGACGTGAACAAGCATATTGAGCTATGCAGACTCAGAGAGCATACCCTTGATTCAGTAGCAGAATCTATTCTCAGTCTATTAAATCAAGGCGTATTCCCTGGGTGTACTCAATTCTTAAACGATTCAGCACATACCCCAAACGGTAAAAGATACACTAAGTCTAATATCAGAAAAGCCATCAGTGGGATGTAACCAAAAGGACTACTTACAAATGACAGTAAAAGAATTAAGAGAGATACTAGAGCTACATGACGACAACGCCAATGTCCTACTAGCCGTTTGGCTACGGCACTACCCTTTTGAACACGATATCTCCCATGTCATCCATAGAGGAGACGCGCTAGAGCCAAACGAAAAACACCCAGGAAAACCTGACGATGTGTTTATTTGTGATGGTGGGCAGATTAGATACGCAGATAATAAATTGTTTGAGTAACCCAAATGAATACTCTTAAGAATTACATCCTAACAAATAATTACCCCGCAATAGATAACATAGTTAATAAACTAAGATTCCAACTCGGCTGGGATTATAAAAAGATTATGAACTACTTTATCCAAAACACCGGGATTGATGAAGGGGAGTTTGAAGAGATTATGCAGGAGCTAGATAGGAGATGACTAATCTATGTACCCAAAGAAACTAACTAGAGAACAAGTCTTAAAAGGAAACCTAATCTACCTAAAGAAAGAATTAGACAGATTAGAAAATGAAGTAGCCCGCTATAGAGAAGAAATAAAGTATCATGAAAACCAACTGCAAGAACTAGAGATTATGCAGGAGCTAGATAGGAGATGAATTTAGGAGGATTCCAAAGCAAGGAAGCCCTAGCAAGGGTAGAGAGGATAGAAGCCAATCAAAAGGTAATCCTACAAGCCCTTTCCCTTATAGTCAGGGTAACCCGAACCAGCAGCATGAAGATGCCCCATGACGATAGACGACTTAGGGAAAGCATTACACAAGCCCTTTCCAATATTGTTGAGGATTAGTTTTTTAGTTAGTGTATCATTTAAGTATAATATTTAGTATAGAAAACTAGTATAATATTTAGTATATAATGGAGGTGCCCCCTCCTCTCTGTCGCAATTTTTTGAAAATTTTCTGAAATTTGAATTGTTGGTATTTCATCTTGAAATAGCTGCAAAGGGTGGTAATCATTAGGGGAAAGTCGGCAATTTTTTTGCGCGCAATGCTTATTGTTTCGTGACAATATTTTCGCACAAGACACTCAGGACAATATTTTTATGACGCTAGACAATTTCGTAGGTGAGATTCAAAAATACTTACCAGTAGTAATCGACAAGACAAAAGTAGTTCATAACCATGTCACTGGTTACTATTCGATAGTTATAAATCGAATGAGATTCCAGGCAGTTAGGATGGACCGGCAATATTCCTGGGGAGTATTTTTAATTGATGAGCAATCGCCAATCGCAATTTATGGCGATTGTTTTGAGGATGCGATTCGGCAATTTATTAAGGGCTGCACCACAAGCACCCTCCTCCATTACCTCGGAGATGGCTACAAGGCCTAGAATAAGCCTGTCTACGGCAATTTCTGGCCTTCAGACGGTCTGCCGGTAGGCTGAGCCTTGAAACGTCGATTCTAGGGGCTTTTCTGGCAATTCCTGGCTAGGCTGGTATGAGATGGGGGCTGGCTAGCTGCTCTGCACAGATTGCAAGAAAAAAGTATACTCAAAACTAAAATTTCTACTTAGTTTACAAAATTATATACTCTTTTTAGTATCTAGTGATTGTGGCGTTGTCTACCCTCGGGAGCAATCGCACTCGGTTTCAGCTAAGTTACTGCAATCATTAGGGTTTGGTGGGATGCAAAAGTATCTCAATTTAGTGTAAAAATTAATAAAAATATTAGAATAAATTAATATTTTGGTGTAAAAATTCACTATAGCTCTACGTGCGCGCGTAGGTGCGCGCATACGCGAGCGATATTTCATGGGTGGCGAAAAAAAGCTCGACACTACTTGACTGTGATTACAACTGTGCTAGAAGTAGGTTGAGAGTTGGGGGCACGATGCACTCAACGCAGACACGAACAAAATTTAATTCGTGATGTAAATGCGTGCAGGAAGCATTGACATGTGCCTTGGATGTGGTATCTAAGGGGCAGAAAGTTTAAAGGCTTGAAAGCAAGCCATTTTAGGAGAATTTATTATGCGTTTGAAGAATGAGCAGCAGGAGCAGGTTAAGGTTACCATTTCTAAGTACCCCTTCACTAAGGGCGAGAAAGGTCAATCTAAGTCTTTTACTCTTTATGAGACAACTGTGGACGAGGTTCACGGTTTCTTTATGGAGGCTCTTGAGTCTGCCGTTGAGGAAGAGGAAGAGGACGAGTAGTTACAGACTAACAATTTCAGTCTGAGCAATAAGCCCTACTCAATTTATTTGAGTAGGGTTTTTTTGTCTCTTTTTCTTGATTGCATTTTTAAGGGTGGTACTTAGAGAGTGTAACCAACGGAGGTTAATGATGGCTAAGAAAGACAGTATCTATACATTTTATTCTTACAACACTGGCACTGTTTACTTCAAGACCTTTAAAGAGGCTGTTGATGCGATGGTGCTTTTTCAAAAGCAAATCACTCCGAGAGATTTTGAAGCTAAAATCTCGGAGTGTAACAAGCATACTCCCGAATGGGATGACCTTGGATATGATATCCAGCGCGCTGTAGAGTATGACATGAACGTCTGGATTAAAAACAAAGATAAGATTGCAAAACTTTATTCTGACTATCAAGAGGATAGGTCTTTGCAGGGAGAGTTTTCTTCTTTTGAAGATTACTACAAATCTCTCAAAGAGAGTTAAGTAATCTTGACGGTACTCCCTAGGGTGGTATACCTAGGGAGTAACCAACATCGGAGGATAGACAATGGGAATTACTTACACGAAAAAAGAAGCACAGACCATTCGCGATGGATGGCAGGGCATTATGTGGACGGTTGACGCCTTAGATAGTAAATGGCGCTGGGGTCTTACGGATGCTGAAAAGCTAGCTAAAAAGGATAACTGCGATTCTAGCCTAGAGGCAAAGGCAAGGGTTATTCGTCAGTTTCTCAAAGGCTATGACAAAAGCTCTACCGCCATCTATGCCTTGGATGGTCTTTGTGATTGGGCAGTCAAAGCACAGATTCTCGGCGCTGGTTTAAAATTGAGAAAAAACAATTCTGAATTAACGAGGGATACAATTTCTAGAAATAAGGACAATTTCAGAAAGGCGAGATTTGTTGAGGATGTGCACCGCAACGCTCGCCAGCGATGGCTGGACAATTTGCTCAGGTAATCTTGACGGGACTCCCCAGGGTGGTATACCTGGGGAGTAACCAACATCGGAGAATTGATTATGCCTATCTCTAAAAAGAAAATTAATGATGCGCTTGAAGATTGGGATGCAGCCAACCTGCTACACTTGCTTGTGCGTAATGAGGAAATGGCTGGCTGTTTCTCTGACGTAAGAAAAGCTGATAGGACGGCATATCACCCGTTTAGTAAGTATTACCGAGTGATGATAGCAGCCAATGAGATTTTAGACGGTCATGGTGTGGAGTACCATAACGGTTTTTACTATGTGAATATGGGTGATACTTATATTCAGACATTTATGTATAATGAGAATAAGCATAGATACGAAGTAGGGGACCTAGAGTATATTAGCATCCAAGTAAAAACTTGGTAACTAATCTTGACGGTACTCCCTAGGGTGGTATACCTAGGGAGTAACCAACATCGGAGGCTATTATGATTATCGAAAATGTTTCTCAGATGGCTCTGGCTGCGCTTTCTAAAGTAAAGCTTGATAACCGTGACGAGATTGAGGGCACTACCTTTGAAGGCTCAGAGGTTATCCGAGTCACCTATAAAATGAAGTGTGGTGAGGCGTTTACGTCCCGCTGCCATCCTTCTGTGCCTTGGAAAGCTGTGGCTTTGGCTGCGCTTTCTAAAGTAAATGACGAGACAATGATGTCTGTTTTACGGGACGCTTTGTCTTCAAAGGCAGAGCTAGAGGCTAACCATAAAATGCGAGCCACAAAAGCGTTTCAAGCGCTTGTGGATAAGCATGAAGTGACAAAAAATGGGATGCTTACTGGTTCTGTTATTATTGAGGGAATTACTCAAGCTGACAACAATGATGTTGACCAGCTGAATTTAAAGTTTGGTTAATCTTGACGGGACTCCCTAGGGTGATATACCTAGGGAGTAACCAAGACAACGGAGCATAGACAATGCCTGGACATTACTGCAAAGATGGCAACTGGTCTGAGGAATTTGCGTGGTGGGTCAACGATGCCCAAGGAATTCCTTTGGCTAAGGTGTGTGGCGAGTGTAAGAAAGAAAAGCTTTCTGGATTCAGGCCAGAAATTCTTTCTGGGTACAATCAGTCTGACGTAGACGAAAATATTGAGCCAGAAGATTATTATGATGTTAGTTGGTAACTAATCTTGACGGTACTCCCTAGGGTGGTATACCTAGGGAGTAACCAAGACAACGGAGGTTGGCAATGGTAGAAAATACTGAGAAGAATCGTGAGAAGTTGGTAGCAGCTATGGTTGACGACTGGGATTGGGAAACACTCGTTTTGTATGCTCACGAAACTCTTTGTAAGTTTTTTGAGGAACATGATGAATCTTTCCAACTTGATTGGAGAGAGCAATTCCCAGAAGAGTCTGTAGTAGGTGGGTAGAGGTTTAGAATCTTGACGGTACTCCCTAGGCTGGTATACCTAGGGAGTAACCAAGACAACGGAGGTCAATATGACTACTATTGCAAAATATGACAGTAGCCTTTCTACCACTGCCGCGTGTCGTGAGGAGGCTGCTAGAGGCTATAACCTTGGTCTGACGTGCGATATGCCTTGGTCTGACGATACTATCCTCTGGCACCTTAGAGGGTTCCGTGAGGAAGCTAGACGGCATCCAGGCTTCGCCTATAGTTCGCTGCTAGGCGCGTCTTTGTGGGCTGGATACTACGCTGGTAAAAAGGCTAGGAAATAATCTTGACGGTACTCCCTAGGGTGGTATACCTAGGGAGTAACCAAGACAACGGAGGTTAATATGTGGAAGTTATTTGCAAAGTATAAAGGTCAATCTTGGGAAGAGATTGACGAGTTTGATTGTGCGTGGGAAGCCAATCGCTGTATGACTGAGTATATATTAGCGTATGGTTCAAATTTTGAATTTAATTTGAGAAAAGTTTGACAGTGAGTTTCAGGGTGCTATAAGGTAAGTGTCTCAAGGGAGACACTTACCAATTACAAATAAAATTAGGAGAATATATTATGCGTCTAGAGAATAAGCAGCAAGAGCAAGTCAAGGTGACCATTTCTAAGTACCCCTTTGTAAAGGGAGAAAAGGGACAGTCTAAGTCTTTCACACTGTACGAGTGCAGTGTAGAAGAGGTTCACGAATTCTTTATTGAAGCGATTGAATCCTCTTCTGAAGAGGAAGACGAGGAGTAAATTTCTAATATCTTGACATACGGGACCGTTCTGCTATACCTTAGGTATTACGGGACGGTCCCGTACTGTTAGGAGAAAGATTCAATGGCAGCGGAAATCGAAAAGCGATTGTGGCAAGCTGTCAAATTCGAGCTTGCCCCAGAGATTAGAAAAGACTTCAAATGGGCTTTGTTTGATAAAAAGAATAAATCCCTACATGGCACGAGCCGTTCTTTGATACTTCAAAATAAACAAGTTATCTTGATGTGAGATAATCTTGACGGTGCTCCCTAGGCTGGTATACCTAGGGAGTAACCAAGACAACGGAGGTCAATATGTTTGAAATGACAAGAGTACATGCTCTTGAGCCTAGTTTGATTCAAGACTACAAAGCAGACGAGACTGCTCCCATGTACGGGCGCAACGTAGACGGTTATGGGAGTAAGATTCCAACTCGCCACTGGCTAAAGGTAAAAAACCGATGGCGACGCATCTACACAACAATTTACTCTAATATCGGCACTAGCTGGATTGTGGTCGATAAAAAGACCTTAGTGGTAAGAGACGCTTTAGATCTCAATAGTTACCGCAAATCTAGGTGTGGCTCGCCTCCGAAACTTTCTGAATAGAGCCCCTAGTTAGGTCCTGTACTGAGGGGGAGAGGAAAATATAACTGAGGGACCTATATACCAACCTCTCTCCCTCACTTCATATACTTGACTTATACTCTTAGGGTGGTATCTACAGAGTGTAACCAACGGAGGATATGATGTATTCAACACACATTGTTAGTACAAGTAAGCTAAACGCTTGGGTAGAGCTAGCGACTGAGGCCGGTATGATGGTAGTCCGCTCCATGGAATACCCCACTCATGTCGTACATGCTGAAAGGAAACAGGTAGTACTTTCCTGTAGGCAGCTTACAAAAGAATTGCATGAGGTTATTATAAATAACTGGTATATCAATACAGATAATCTTGACTGTGCTTCCTAGGGTGGTATACCTAGGGAGTAACTAACGGAGGCTATCATGAGTCGATACGGACGAAACGCAGCTTACTACTCGTACATTGACGACACTAGCGAGGACCCTCGCTATGCGTATGAGGATGAGGATGATGAGCGAGGTGAGGAGGATCTAGTTGATAGACTAGAGCGCGCTGGCTATAGCTGGTGTAATTTTAACCAACAATGGGAAAAAGTGTTTTTACGAAAAATTCATATATGTAGAAGGGACCACAAAGACGGGACAATAAAAAAGGGCCAGCGATATATAAAAGTTGGCACTAGAATTTGCTATCCTTACGGTGACAGTAAGCAGGTATTTACAAAGCATGTTCTAGACAAGTAATCTTGACGGTACTCCCTAGGGTGGTATACCTAGGGAGTAACCAAAACAATGGAGGCTATTATAATGGATTCTACTGGCGTAATACTGGATTCTAACAGCGTAGGTTTTACAAAGATTCAGTTTCCCGGTGGCATTGTCCACCTACTACAGTTGGCAACGATGCGCCATCGTTTGAGGCTGGAAATTAGAGGTATGCGGTTTAGTGGTAGAAGTACAAGCGCTATCCTAAAAGACCTTTTAGGACTTCCTAAAAGTTGGAAGCGAGAGCGCGTACTTGATACCTTGGAGCGCGCAATTTCAAGTATTGAGTCAGAGTTGGGAATCGGATAATCTTGACGGTACTCCCTAGGGCGGTATACCTAGGGAGTAACCAAAACAATGGAGGCTATTATGGGATTGGATCAATACGCATTTTCTGTGAAGGGTGGTGAGAAGGTTGAGATTGCTTACTGGCGTAAGCACGCAAACCTTGAGGGTTACATGTCAGAGCTTTGGCGCTCTAGAGGTAACAAGGGTGAGTTTAACTGCGAAGAGTTGGAGCTTGATAGGCAAGACCTTATGGATTTGCGAGACAACCATCGGAATCTAAAAACATCTCAAGGGTTTTTCTGGGGACAGTCTTATCCAGAGGATATTGAAGATACGGAAAAATTTATCAAGCGAGCATTAGAGGAGATTAGTAAGGGGTGTAAAATTATTTACACCTCCTGGTGGTAGTAATCTTGACGGTACTCCCTAGGGTGGTATACCTAGGGAGTAACCAACGGAGGATAATACATGGCAAGAGTTGATTGTGACCACAATATCGCTTGGGTGAGCATGATACCTGTAGGTATCAACCTAGTAGAATGCAAAGTGCATTCTAAGCATGTGCGGGAGCGCACTGAGCCTGAAGTCCTGAAGTTTGACCCTAGGGTTATTCAAGAATGGATTTTTCAAAAGACTAGGCTGAAGTGCTTTAACTTTCAGGCTGGCTTTGAAGACCTCTCTGAAGAGGTAAAGGCCTTCAATAAGGAGAATGGTAAGCCTCTCCCCATCTCTACGGAGGAAAAATGGGATATGAAGCTTAGGAGCGTGCTAGAGGAGTGCGAGGAAATCAGGAGCGCTTGGAAGGGTGAGGTAGAACATAATCACTCTGATTGTCTTCGCTCGAAGTATTCACTAGGAGATAAAGACGAAAATAAAGTTAGTTTGTTTCTGGGATAATCTTGACGGTACTCCCTAGGGTGGTATACCTAGGGAGTAACCAACGGAGGTCATTATGTACACAGAAGAGAACATCGTTAACATCCTCAACACTAAGCCAATGGCTATTGAGCGAGCTATCCTCGCTATCTACAATAACCAGACTCCTACCGAGAAAAGCGCGGGGGCTACGTTGCAGGATAACGGTATCGGGTTTTCCGGTGCCGATGCCCGCATGGGTACTTACATGGCTCAGTGGTTTCTGAAAACAGGTAGGCCGTTTTCCGGTAAATTTAAGAAGCGCGCTAAGCGCATGGCGCATAAGTACCGTAAGCAGTTGGTAATGATTGCTAACTCTAAGGCTAAAGCTAAGGCTGCGCCTAAGCAGTCTTCGATTTATATTCCTAGTGAGCCTAAGCAGCCTTCTGTGGCTGTGGAAACTGAAAAGAAATTTATGCAGGAGGCTCTAAAAGAAAAAGTGCGCCAGCTACCTAAAACTCAAATGGACCTTAGATTCTCTAACCTAGAACTAGACTGATAATCTTGACGGTACTCCCTAGGGTGATATACCTAGGGAGTAACCAACGGAGGACAGTACATGGGTAAAACGTATAAGGATGCGCCTTTCATCATCAAGATGAAGCGCGGCTTCTACGGTGAAGACGACGGCGTGTCGTTTTTCACTCGCCGTCGAAACACGCGCCGCTATCGCAAGGCGTATCGGTTCGGTCCCGGTGGGCCTAACTGCGCTTGCTGTGATAACGGATTCCACAACGAGCCGCGTGCGTCGAAGCGCGCTCGCATGATTCAGAAGCGCGAGGATTCTTTTTAGGATAATCTTGACGGGACTCCCTAGGGTGGTATACCTAGGGAGTAACCAAAACAACGGAGGTCAATATGACTACTATTCTGATTCTAACACTCACGTCTGTCCCCTTGTGTGGCCTTATCGCCGCTGCCGTTCATGGCTTTCAAACGGTAGGTAAGTAATGGGTAACCCCGATTGGGATGCTATACAGCATCTAGTTGTGGGGATGATTATCCTCATTCCCATTCTATTCTACCTAGATAGAAAGCAGGACTGATAATCTTGACGGTACTCCCCAGGGTGGTATACCTGGGGAGTAACCAACGGAGGTTAGTGTGGGCATGAGATACTACTGTGGGGACGCACCTCACTGGTGTATGAACTGCATTGTTAGAAACGCAACGCAGTGCAATAAGGGGAAAACTGAAGAGGAAGTCGAGCGTGAGCGTGAGAAGGTTCGTAAGAGGTTAGGGCTTAGTAGTAAAACTAACTAATCTTGACTTGGTATCCCAGGGCGGTATACCTAGGGAGTAACCAGAACGGAGGATGAGACATGAGCCAGTACACTTCAGTATACATCTCAGTATACCCTGACCTCCCTAGCTGGTATACTAAGTACGGATTGGGCTCTGAGGCTCGACGCAAACTGTACGCCCGAAAAATGGGTGTCATGTGGGCGAACCTGTGTGAGAGGTTCGATTCTGTGGACCAGTCCCCTGGAGGGTTCCTGATTGAGCACCACTTCAATCAGCGAGAGGACTGCCCTAGGAAGGTGCGGGCGTGGCTCAAAAACTTCTGTGAGGAGCACACTCCCAGAAAAGTGATTCTGACTATGGAGTCTGAATCGCTCCTGCCATGTGACCCGGTGTGGCAGTACTCTGGCTAGATAATCTTGACGGTACTCCCTAGGCTGGTATACCTAGGGAGTAACCAACGGAGGTTGAACATGAGCAAAATTCTGAGCGCTGAGATTATTGAGGTTCTTATCTCATGGGAGGTAGAGGCTATGGAGGTGAGTGGGGAACCTAGAACTCCAGCTAAGCGGGAGCGTCTGTTGATTCTCAGCGGTAAGTTTTCGGCTGTAGCAACAATGGCCGATCATTGTCTCTACCACCCTGATCACAATGCTCAAATTCTTGAGATTTCAATGAGGGCGCGTGATATCTCACGCGGCATTGCTAAGAACTACTGGGAGAGATAATCTTGACGGTACTCCCTAGGCTGGTATACCTAGGGAGTAACCAGAACGGAGGATGAAAGCATGGCTATTGTAGACGGTAAGCGTAAGGCGGGGGTTCACTTCTACAAAGTGAAGGGTCGGCGCGCATGGGTCGCGTATATCGAAGATACTATTCGTGACCAGTACAGCAGCGGTCGCATGGCCGAGCTAGTGGTGGAATACTCTGGGGACAACCCTATAGATGAAAAATTCCACTACTGCTCTCCCATTGCACAGCCTGTATTCCTGGCGATAAATAGTCACCGGGGCTGGCCTTGCACTACTACATATACCCCATCTAGTTGGAAAAAGATGCCAGAGGGGTGGCGCGAAATATTCCGTAGAGATTTATTCAACTAACTAATCTTGACGGTACTCCCTAGGGTGGTATACCTAGGGAGTAACCAACATCGGAGGTCATTATGAGTGTTGAGCGTGTAATCGTTGATGGTAATGTTGCGGTTCTGGTATCTGAGAATTTTGGTGCTGGGTGGAGTACATGGAACCTTGAGTATCAGGAGACTTTACTGTTTCACCCGAAACTTGTTCAAGCCTGTGAACGAGGGTTGAACGAGGGTGAGGTAAAGCTTCTTTTGGAAAATATGGGATACGACGACGTTTACTGTGGCGGCTGGGATGACGTGTCGATTGAGTATGTACCTCAGGGGCAACGCTTTGGGTTACATGAGTACGATGGTTCGGAGTCTTTGTTTATAGAAGACCCACGACGATTCACCGCCTGATAATCTTGACGGGACTCCCTAGGGTAGTATACCTAGGGAGTAACCAACGGAGTAAACTACATGAAAGTAGTTTACTGGTATGCACAGTGCCTAGATGACCATGAGTGCTACTCAGTGCGGGAGCGTACAAAGCGTGCTGCGCTGGCTGCGGTTGAGGCGTGTGATGTCTACAGGTATGGGCCAGTGGTCAAGGTCGAGGTTGAGTACAGCAGTGGTCTTGATCTACTCAAATATGTTTGTGGGGAGTTTGGAATTGCAGAGGAGGCTATTGCCTCAAGGGAAGCTGGCTAGATAATCTTGACGGTACTCCCTAGGCTGGTATACCTAGGGAGTAACCAACGGAGGTCAGTATGTGGGTAGCGACAACGGAACTGATGGAGTGTTCTTGGACGGTCATTGCGCCTACGGCAGAATTGGCGAATGAGTATTTCGATAGGCTTTTTCCAGGCAGGAGGGAGAGGCAGACAAGCTTGAACATAAAAGTCCGTGTCTTTAAAGAGAGGTATGGGCACTTGGCGCATACAAAGAAGTACGGTCGGAAGGTCACTGAGGGTGTGTGGTGCTGGGAGTCACCTCCTTACGACTATCGAAGAGGAGTACCTTTTGACTAAATAATCTTGACGGTACTCCCTAGGGTGGTATACCTAGGGAGTAACCAACGGAGGATGAGATATGAGTAAAATTGCATGTTGGCCTGTCCCTTCTCAGGAGATTCTCAACACCTGGGAGGGCGGTGGACGCATCAAGGCTATCAAAGCCTACCGTGAGGCTGGCAGTACTCTGGCCGATGGTACTGAGGTGGTGCCTAGCCTCAGTATTGCCAAACAGCTTATCGAGGTTGAAGTAAAACACGGGTTGAAGCTGCCCGTGGCTATCGAGGAAGGCCATTATCAGACCCGTGAATCTCTCAACCGGGAGAAAGCAGCGGAAAAACTCAAATATGAGCGATTCGCCAAATTTATGGAGGATGTTACCCCCGGCATTTTTCAGGATGAGTGCGATGCGTGCGGTAAGCACGGGGAGATTCAGGAGATGTACGCCCCCGATGGAATGGGCTACCCCACGGTGGTGATGCATATTTGCAACGGGGGGTGTTGATAATCTTGACGGGACTCCCTAGGCTGGTATACCTAGGGAGTAACCAGAACGGAGGTCACTATGTGGTCTGATGCACTAGTCAAAAAAGTATACCAGTCAAAAGACTTTCAAGAAGAGATACCGGGCCTTGAGGATATCGAGGGTGATATCCTCTGGGAGCACATTCTAGATGTGCATGAAAACATTGACTGCCCCTATGTGCCGGGGGTTGTGAAGGCTGCAATCGAATACCATTTCGGTAGTGACAAAAAAGTGCGCGGCAAAAGAAAAGAAAGGCCGGACCATGCAATGGTTTCCACAAACCAAAACAATCGTTGGTCTGACCCTAGAAACCAAACTCATGGGGGCTCGGGCATGAGTTATGGAACGTGGGTGGGCGCTGGCAACACCTCCCATAAAGCTGGCTAGATAATCTTGACGGGACTCCCCAGGGTGGTATACCTGGGGAGTAACCAACGGAGGACACTACATGAACAATGGCGTGCGTGCTCAAAACGAGACTTATCGTGGGGCTCTGGCGCTCAAGGGGTTTCTCCCCTTGGGTGGGGGTAGGATGAGGCACCCAGGGCTGGGCCTTCGGGCTCAACGGAGGCTGGCACATAAAGTGTGGGTTGAGTTGGGTGAGCGGCTTGGTAGGCGCGCTGACTGGCTCCCCTGTAGGTGCTGCTACCGCGTGGTGCCTAAATTCTAGACTGATAATCTTGACTGGTACTCCCAGGCTGGTATACCTGGGGAGTAACCAAGGACGTACTACGGAGGTACACATATGCAGAAGCTCAACGAGACAACTCAACTGGTTATCCTCACTCTCGTTCGTGGGCTGCCGGGGAGTGGAAAGTCCACTTTCGCTAGCGCGTTGTCTCGCGCTGCAAATCTCGCGGGACAGAAATCCGTGGTTTACTCCACGGATGACTTTTTCGTAGACGATAAGGGAGTCTATAACTTCGACGGGGGGAAACTCGGTCCTGCCCACCTCTGGAATCAGAAACGTACTGCGCGGGCGCTTAGGAATGGTTGTGACGTGTACGTGGCAAACACGTTTACCCAGGCTTGGGAGATTGCCCCTTACATTGACATTGAATCTCGGCTTAATGAGCAGGGGTACAATGTCCGAATTAAGATTCTGGACCTATTCGATGGCGACGGGTGTAAGGACGAGCAGCTTGCCGCTCGGAATACTCATGGCGTCCCCCTGGATAGAATCCAGGCGATGCGCCAGCGTTATGAGCATGATTGGGTGGCGGGAGATTTCCGCCCACCTTGGGAGCGGAAAAACAACGCTGGCTGATAATCTTGACGGGACTCCCCAGGCTGGTATACCTGGGGAGTAACCTAGCTCGGAGGATGAGACATGACTGATTCAAA
>Ga0213858_10000068_pt1 | contig 42650 bp, 48 predicted proteins | sample PICome_FD_160122 | JGI IMG/M metagenome (GOLD analysis project Ga0213858, IMG submission 160122) | Coastal seawater microbial communities near Pivers Island, North Carolina, United States - PICO245 | ecosystem: Environmental > Aquatic > Marine > Coastal | place: USA: North Carolina | collected... | reverse complement strand
TATTGCAGAATCTTAAAAAGAATCCAGAAAAAGAATATATTCTCTGGCCGAACCGAATCGAAAAGGTTGACCAGTTCGAGGATCATTTAAGAAAAATATACAATTCCTAAAAAAATTATAAGTGATTGATTTTAAACAAATCTTTTTTTCACTTTTTGATTGACATTCCTTTCAAAATATGCGATAACATATATGTAATCAGAAAGGAATTTAGAAATGGCAAATATAGAGTTCATAAGTGCGGAAAACGGTGGTGTCGAGTTTTATGACGGTAACCACGGTTTGGTTGGGTTTGCGACTAATGCGAACATGGTTTGTTACTTAATCCAGACTCATGGTATGGATGAAGCATGGATGAGTAGTTCTATGGACTTCGCAGATGAATATGGGTTTGCTACTGCAGATGGTGCAAAAGTCTTGTTACAAGAAGGCATCGATTTATATAACCAAGTAGAGGAGTTAGTTTAATGGCGTATTTTTACCAAGATTGGAAAGACAAGAAAATGACTGTTGAAATAGATGGTCAGTTCATGTTGAACTTTGCTGAAGCAGAACTTCAGATGGCAGAAAACCTTGAGAACTCTGCAATCAATCTTAGAGAAGGTGCTTCTGATGAGAAAGAAGCAGCAATCAGACACATCGAACATATTGCCGATTGTTTGAGAAAAGGTAAATTAGAATTAAAGTGGAACATTAGTTAGAGAGGATTTGTTCGTTATGCAATTTAATGTTGAAACAATTGATATACCCAACATCGATACCTACGAGGGAACTATCCCTACAGGATTTGATTTGACTGTATTTGAACAGGGTACACCACCAGAAGATGGTATGGTTTGTTATGGGTTTGATGAAGTTGGTATGTTTGACAGTGAGTTCCAGACTCCTGTATATGCGTTTGTAAAATTGGAGAGAGTTCAATGAGTGTAGAAAAAGTTGTAGATCAGATTGTAGAATTTGTTGCTTATGTGGAAAGTTTCTACAGTAAAGGTGGTGTTTATGATATGGGTGCGACAGCATCACAAATTCTAACAACCACACAAAAGTACATCAACCAAGTTGGTATGTACTCCGAAGAAAACAGTCTAGGTTTCTCTGGAGATAGTCTTGATCGTGAACATATCAGAGACATGATGATTAGGGATTTTGGTTTAGTTTTCCCTACTCCTAAAACTTATAATCTAAAGAGGGTTTCGTAATGGGTTTAAATATTTCAGTTTATCGTAATGCAGAATTTGGTGATGTCGATTGTTCAAACGGTGGCATCACTGGTAAGTTTACTAAATTGAACGTGGTCAACGTTTCGGGGCCTTTCGAACCTCAACCAGATTGTCCACCAGTTATGATAGTTGATGACAGACCAATGGGTAGACCATATCCAAAACTAGTTCCTGCAATTTGGGACACTGTTGAAGAAATTTGGATACGTGCGCCAGGTTGGTTCATGGCAGGTGGAAACTATGCAGGAACCAGTGATAGTCGATTTAGGTCAGAAGGCATGACCGCAGGAATTTTACCAGTACATGATAGAGTGGAGAATTAATTATGAATATTGAAAAAGACATGACACGAGCAGAACGTATCGCGGTTATCCGAGAACATGCTCAGAAGTTCACAAAGAAGTTGAACAGAAATCAACGTGTCCGAAAAACCGAGACCAAGTCTCTTGATCCATATTATAATCAGGAAAATATCAATCATTGGACTGATGCATCTAAATACGCAGAGGAACATTATGGTGATGTTTTCCGACAGACAACGAGGTACGATAATGACTGGGATTGAACGCACTAATCGACTATCAGTAGACGTTATGGAAATGGATGATAAAATCATCCAGCTCCAAAACGAAGTCGCATTGTTGAGAAACGAAATACACAAGTTAAAAGAATTGATGAGAGGTGATGGTAAATGAGTTGGAAGGGATATAATATCAACTTTCAATCTGATGATGAGAGAGAAAGTATTTTAGAGTATGATGGTTTTTATCATCACAATGGTTATGTATTGTTAAAAGAATTAATTCCAGATGATGAGGGGTTTGATAAAACTTGGTGGACTTGGGGTAAGTGTGATGATGGGTATGTAGTAAACCCTAAACATTTAGAGGGTCTAAGTAGTAATGCATATACAGGTGTAAACGAAGCATTCGATGTGTTTCAAAAAACAGTTGACCAATTATGAAACCAAATAAAAAGTTCGATCTATCAATAAGAGACATTGAGATCATTGAACAAGCACTACGAGCAAAAGCAGGTAGACGTGGTCTTGCTATTGCTCAAGGAGAAACCTCTGAAGAACTAAAAAAAGAAATGATGGAGATTCAAGAATTGTTAGGTAGAATCCATCACCAAAAGAATTGGTTCAGACCAGACAAATCTTACATTGGGGGTTGACTTTTATATATTATTGTGGTAGACTTTTTTTAGGAGGATATCAATGAGTATGCATATGATACGTGGAGTTCAAGTCCACGGAAAATCTAAATTAAAAAGAAAAGCAGGGTGGAAGAAAGCACAAGACGAACACGAGGCATTTCTCAAAAAGATGGGGGTGACTGGTAAAAAGTCTACGTGGAGATCTGAGATACCAGAGTACAAGTGTAGAGAGACTGTACCAACCAGTGATGTCATTTGTAGTAACGGTTCAAAGAAAGAGACCCAGAAGTATACTGGAGATCTCATCAAGGGTATTGCGACTATGCACAAAAGTAATGCAGTACCAGTAACCAATGATAGGGATGCGAAAGCAATCGCACGTATGAGAAGATGAACCATTCTATTGAACAATTGATCGAAAGAATTAACGCAATGCATGATCTTGCGGTCAAAGCACACCGAGTACGAAATCAATATTCGAGTCTCGCACGTGAAGACTATGATCACGATGCATGTAAACATTTACTGGAACAAGTGCAGGAGTTGGCACGAGGTATTGCAAATGATTCTATTGGAGATCGAATACCTACTGATATGGATTTTAAAGATCTGGAGGATGTTGTTTTAGATAATGCACTAAAAGATATCCAAGGTACTCGAATGGATGATGCATATTTTTATATTAAAAAGTAGGTTGCGTAGCTCAACTGGATAGAGCAGTTGACTTCTAATCAACAGGTTGAGGGTTCGAGTCCTTCCGCAATCGCCAAAAAAAATTAAAAAAAATGCATTTTTCGCTTGACATCCGAATCATTTTATGCAATACTGTATTTGTAATTAGAGAGGAATTTACAAATGGCATATATGTCTCAAGAAAAAAAGAAAGAGTTATCAGTAGGAATCAAAGAGGTTCTTAAAAAGTATGGTGTGAAAGGTTCTATCGCAGTTCGACACCATTCTAGTTTAGTTGTTAATATCGCATCTGGTGAGTTGGACTTCATGTCTGCTTTCCAAAAGCACAATGATGAATATGCAAGGATGCGAGACGTACCTGCCCATGACGTAGGTGACAACATGCAGGTCAATGTTTATTGGGTTGAACGATGGATGGAAGATATTGGTGAGACCAAGATCGCAAACTTCTTCAAAGAGTTGATTGCTGCAATGTCAGGTAAAGGTACTGGTTGGTACAACAAGTCAGACATCATGACTGATTACTTTGACGTTGCTTGGTATAACGACATCAATGTTGGCAAATGGAACAAGGGGTACGTATGTACCGCTTGACATTTGTTTTAAAATGTGGTAAGCTTATCTTGAGAGGAGATTCGTAATGGACGTAATTGAAATATGTGAAGACCTAGAACAACTCGATGGTCTAGAAGGTACACAGATGTGGTACACTGCCTTTGAACACATCCAGAAAAAGTGGAAAGAACGAAAGGCAAAATATGAAGAAGAAGTTGAAATGCAACTTTCTTGGTTATGTGATTAGAGAGGACATATAAATATGGCAAAACGTAAGATGTCACCAGAACAACGTGCTGCTGCAGCAGAGAGACTTGCAAAGGCACGTGAGAAAAGATTGAGAGAGAATCCGCCTCAATACAAAAACATTTGTCCAACTGTCCTCGCTCGAAGCGAGGACGATCCTTTTTACTTTCGAAAGGTTCAAGGTTGGATCAAAACTCAGAAGGAGTTGTTATCATCTGCACGTCAATCCTTACGAAGGAAAGAAAAAGGTGCGGAATCACGTGTTGCAAATCACCAAGCATATATTCGAAACCTAGAAACCTATTTACGAAGTGGTGACTATGTTGACGATTTCTATGGTGAAATGATGGAACATAAAATCAAGTGGCGGTGTGTTGCACCTGCCTATGATGCAGAAGGGATGGAAAAGAGATCCCACGGAGTTTTCTATAATGATATAGGAACAGTTTACTTAGGACAAGGAGATTAGATGTCAGAAATAGAAGAACAGTTTTTATCTAAATCAAAATTTTCTAAACTAATAGAAAAGACAGTCATTGAAAAATCTATTGGTTATATGGAAGCCATCCTACTGGTTTGTGAAAAGAACAAGATCGAACCAGAGGATGTTCGCAAATTTGTCTCACCAATTATTCGAGACAAGTTAGAAGCAGAAGCGATGGAGTTGAATTTGTTACCAAGAGGTAATGCAATTGACTCTTCACTTTTTGTATAAATACACTTTACAATACAGTACATATGTGTTATAATATTTCAGTTAATACTTCAGTAAAATAAGGACAAGACGATGTCATTCGAAAATCTAAAACGCAACCGCGACCAAATCTCAAAACTCGTACAAGCAGCAGAGGCTGCAGGTGGGAGTGCTCCTGCAGAAAAGAAGAACTACGGTGATGACCGTATCTGGAAACCAACTGTCGATAAGGCAGGGAATGGTTATGCAGTCTTACGTTTTCTTCCTGCAACCGAAGGTGTTGAACTACCTTGGGTTCGTTATTGGGATCATGGGTTCAAAGGCCCAACTGGTCAGTGGTATATCGAAAACTCACTAACATCGATTGGTCAAGCAGATCCAGTCGGTGAGTTGAACTCACGTCTATGGAACTCTGGTATCGAGGCAGATAAAGAAACTGCACGTAGACAGAAACGTAGATTACATTACGTTGCAAACGTTCTGGTAGTATCAGATCCAGGCAACCCTTCTAATGAAGGTAAAGTAATGTTGTATAAGTTTGGTAAAAAGATCTTTGAGAAAATCATGGATGCAATGCAACCAGACTTTGCAGATGAAAAACCTGTCAACCCATTTGATATGTGGGAAGGCGCAGACTTTAAATTGAAAATCCGAAACGTTGAAGGATACCGTAATTATGATAAGTCAGAGTTTACTACACCATCTGCACTCTATGATGGAGATGACTCCAGATTGGAAGATCTCTATTCAAAACTACATAACCTCGGTGAGTTTACCGATCCAAAGAACTACAAGTCATACGATGAACTCAAAGCAAAGTTGATGCGTGTTCTAGGTGAGGAAGCATCTGCAGGTGCACCTACCATGGTGCAGGAAGTTCAAATGAATGAACCTGCAACATATGAAGTTGTACCACCTATTACCAAAGAACAGGTAGAGGACACTAGTGAAGATGATGACACAATGTCATACTTCGCAAAGTTGGCAAACGAAGACTAGTTTGACTGACCATCAAGACCTACGTCTTGAACAACTATAGAACCATTTTCTAACACGGCGGTGCTGCTACTATTATCAGTGCCGCCTTGTACTATAAATGCACCACCTGCACCAGTATCACCACCAGTTTGCAGTCTTAGGTTTTGTGGAATAGCAATACCTCTTTGCATAAGTCCATCCACTGCATAACCTGCTCCTGCAGCACCAACTGATGCAGTTGCATCAGCCATAAGTTTTTCTCTTAGAAGTTCTCTGGTTGCATTCAATGGATCATTGCGATCACGTGAATTTCTAATTTCTTTTCCAGAAAGTCTTCCATCACCATCTAAATCAAGAACCCCAAGATCAACTGATTGCATTGGTTCTGGGACATTGAATAATCTTTTGTACACTGCTTCGGGTAAATATTTTTGTGCAGTTTCAGTAAACCATTGTTTTAATCCTTCCATACTAGGAAGAATGCTACCAATCCATTCTACAAATTGTCTACCCCAACCTCTAATTGTTTCTTTACCGTCCTCTATAACTTCTGCTCTGTACTCTGCACTGGTTGCAAAATTAAACACACCTTTTAATAGAGTAAATGGTGCTTTAACTATTGCAGTAATAGTCTCTTTGAAATCTAATCCCTCTAGAACTTTTACGAATGCGCCAGGCAATCCTTGTCCTTCTTTTACAGTTCCGTCTTCATTTGTTTCTAATCCAAAGATTGTTTTAGTGATCCAACCGATTGCGCCTTTTAATAGATCTAATGGTGAACCTAAAAAACTACCTATTGATGTGGAGATACCTGCTGCAGTCTTATCATAAAAATTACCTTCTTCACCTCTGAATGCTTGTACTCCTGCAAAGAGATCCATAATGATACCGACTGGCCATAAAATTCTTTTAAATAAAGTTCCAAATAATTTTGCACCACCTTTCATATATGGTGCTAGGAAATCTACAAATACTTTACCAGTTCCCTCAAGGAATGTCGCAATACCTTTTCCCAAACTTCTAAATGGGCCAATGATATTTTTAAATCCATCCTCGATCTGAAGTAACGCTTTGCCTGGCCCTGTAACTTTTACTGTCGCTTTACCATCTACACCTATACCAAAATATTTCAACATAAATTCTGATCTTAGAGTTTTAAATCTATCAGTGATTTGTGTTAACAATGGGGTTTTTAAAGTTACATCATCACCTGCACCACCAAATGCTTTTAATGCAGGATCAAATCCAAATATTCTTAAGATAGATGCTCTTTGATTTACAAAACCTTGTTTCAAAGAATCTACCACAGATATAGGAATTAAACTTTTCAATCCTTTCCCTAGTTCATCTATATTCGAAAGTGCTTTCATTTCCCAACCACGCAAACCGGCCAGCGCCGCAGTAGTTGCTGCAAGTCCTGCGGTGATTGTTCCAAGACTGGTGAGACCACCCATACCTTGAATAAGTTCTTTTAAACTTCCACCAACTTTACCACCAGCACCACTTGACGCACTACCCATTGCACGTTGCTGATTGTCTTTTACTTTTCTCTTTTCCCTGTCTGCTTCTAGTTTGTCACCTTCTGCAGCCTTTTGTGCAAGAAAGAACTTATTGAATAGAGTAGTTAACCTTTGTACTTCATCACGTACTGCATAGGTTGCTCTTTTTTGATTTTCGTCAGCAGATGCAGATGCTTTCATATCTGCATTCATAACTTTTATAAGGTCTCGTAAAGTTGCCTCTGCCATTTTATCTTCCTATTTCTACTGGAATGCAATATGCTTCACCATTTATTTTACTTGCATACTCAACACATATTTTATAATTCCAGAAACCTTCATCTATTTCTAACATAGTTTCTCCGTTACCCAGATGAACCAATATTAAAAACAAATAAAATATGTTATCTTCCTTGTGTTTGCATTCTCATTTCTTCTTCTTTAATAAAATCAATCAACATATTAACATAAACTTCTTTTTCCCATGGTATCATTTCGTCTATCTCATTCAATGAGTATTTGTGATGTTGCATAAGATCAAAGTTAGTTTTATAATGCACCATCAAACTGGTATGAGATAGACTAACTAAAAAAAATCTTGCATTCCTTCCAAGTTAATTTTGTTTTTATGACCACACGATTCACAATCATATTCTACTGGATGTCTTAGAGCTGGTTGACTCTCCATGTAATCACGAACTTTAGTAAACTGTTCACTCGTCATAGATTCTAAAAATTCAGTCGCTTCCTCGAATGAGTAATCTTTGAAATCAAATCTCTCTTCTTCTGTAAGTACTGCACCAATAGAAGCAACGATCAGACCAAAAACCCTATCAACATCTTTTTGTCCTTCCCCTATAATCTTTTCATTATCCGCTACTTGTAGATAACTAGGGGGTTTCATTTCTAAAGATATTTGATCTGTTATTTTTATTTTTTTATCAGGTATATTTCCTTCAATTTTTATATCACCAAGATCTATAGTCACTTCGTTGTCATGTCCACATTCCATACATTTTAAAATGACATTCGATTTCTCACCTACAGACTTTCCTCTTATCTGTAAAAACAAATACTCAACGTCATATGAAGTTAAACTATTTGCGTCAATTTGTTCTTCTGTACAAGATACAATAGTGTCAAGTATTGCATTTGCTATTTGCTTTGGATCTTGTGACTCCATTGCAATTAATAGAATCTTTTCTTCTTTTACTACAAAAGGTCTGATCCGAACCTCTTGTTTAGACGATGGTATAGTTACCGAATACTTCGGCATATCATTTAGTTTAGGCAATGCCATAATTTAAAACTCCTAAGATAATAGAGATCCAAATCCACCACTAACAGAGATGAATCCTTGCGGATCATTAATCGCTTTCCATCTTGTGTATGAGAACTGACACGTTACCTGTATCAATCCATCAAGTTCATTGTTCAATTCAATTGCACTAACTGTTGTTGGAAATGCTTTCAACAGTTGTACTGAATATACAGTCCCTGCACCTAACCCCACATTTATTCCCAGAGGCCCGATGTCAAAGGATTTGTTTATAATTGGTTTTCTTAGTTGGTGTATACGAATGTCTCTCTCATAATCACTCTTATACGCAACTGTGTGATTCTCTTCATCGACTATTGTCGCCATCCAGTTGTCTAGATATTTTTTAATACCATAATCGTTAAGTGCATAGAATGTCATTGACACATCATCTACTGCATATCCATATGCAACCTTTTGAAATTCTAATCCAACTCTACGATCATTGGTTAAGATCTGTTTGCCTGGCAAAGTGACACTATTACAAAGTAAATTAAGTTGATTTCCACCAAGAGTTGCAAGTTGACCTAGTAAACTATTACCACCAAAGTTTGTTGGTAGTTCTACAAGAAATGAGTTTGATCTTGCGAACCCTAATTTAGCAGATGCTAAACTTTTTAATTCATCAACACTTGACATTAGATCATACTCCTAGAATCTGAATATATTTTTGTCTTACTTCCCTCGAAATCTGCAGTCGGTAAGAATGTTGCAATTTCCCATTCTGGTGCAGATACCCTTGCAAGTCTACTTTTTACATGTGCAAACAAGTAATGTTTTAGACAGGGTTTATAGAATCTCAACTTTGAGGTTCCACTCAATAGTTTATATGATATATCAAACCTTGTACTATCATCATACTTTTTATTGCTTGCAACATCCATTAACGCATCTAACATTTTTGCACGAAGTACAGGTGGTAGGTAATGTAAATTTAATCCATAGAAACCACCTTTTGCAGGCCCAACTATTACTGATAGTGGAAACCTGTCATAGTAAGGTAATGTGTCCTTGTGTTTTGGATCGTAGAAAAACATATTCATTGAACCAATCAATGGTTGTGATTTGTTTACAAGTTTTACCTGTTCATCACGCATCAACTGATTTCTATTGACTTTACCCATAGCGCCTAGTTTCTTTCGAAACCAATCACGCGATTGTTTGGTTCGTGGGGATATCCCTGCACGAAACGCATCTTGTTCTACCTTGGCAAATAAATTAGACATAACACTATTTATAACTATTTTTTAGGTTTTTTTCGAAAAGGTTTTAAAGGTTTTAGTGGTTTAGGTTTCTTCTTAAACTCTTTGAGTATTCCCATGGACTTCAGTGTCTTTTCAGTCCAGATCTGAAATTCCCATCCACGGTCTTTTGCATATTCATTTGCGGCTTCCCACTTGTTCATGTTCTTCACATATGTCATTGCTTCACCAATGTATCGTTTAGACTTGTTGGGGTTCTTGGGAAGTTCTGTTTCTTTCTCTGGTTTTATCTCAACCAATATTGTATCACCAGATTCAAATGTAATTTTTAAATCAACAAAATATCTGTGCATACGTTTATCTACGTCCCAGAAGTATGGAACGACCGTCTCTTCAGAAGACCAGTGTTTTACCTTGGGGTTTCTTTCGCACCAGAGAAAACATTCTTTTTCCCAGTGAGATCTATAAGTCACCTTATCAGGGTCACCCTTGTACTTCTTTAAGTTTCTTACTTTGTATTTTCCAGAATATGCCATAGTTTCGTTATAAATAGGATTACATAAATTTTATTTATTAAGGAAATGATATGTCGGGTTTAAGATTTAACTTTAATCAATTTGCTCAGGAATCATTAGATACCTTCACTAAAAGGTTTAATAAACCAGAGACTGTAGAACAAGTCGGAAGAAATAGAACTGGAATCGGTCTCAGATATCCATTAGAAGAATCTTATCCTGTTTACATAGAGTACAGAACACGTGAAGTTGTTCCTCCACTTTTCAATGCAACAGATCAATTGAATAGTTTATATCAGGCACATGCACCAAAAGAAATGGCATTTGTAAATGAATCAGTCGCCCAAGCTAAAAGGTTTGATAGAGGATTTAATCCAAACGAATTATCAACAACCCCAGATAGTAAAACTGCTAAAAAAATAGAAGAAGAAAGAAAAAAGTTTGAATCAAGGGGAGGTAAAGAGGGACTATTAGGGTTTAAAACACAATACACTGATCCTGAACTTGTAATGAAACTATACTTTCCGCAAGCGTTACAGATGAATGATAACGTTTCGTATGAAAATGTAGGATTAGGTACATCAGGTGCTGCAGGTCTACAAGCTGCAAATAATCTAGGAAGTGCAGGTAATGCGATTAGTGCAATGGTGAGTGAAACTGCTTCGTCTCTAGGATCTATATTTGGTTATGGTAATAATGTTGGTAGTGCGGCAGAAGGTCAAGCGGCAAGAGTTGCCGCAGCAAGATTTGTTTCTGCAATCTCTGGTGTTCTCACTTCTGGTCAACAAGCGGCAGCAGGTCTTGCATTACAAGTTAAAGTAAACCCCAACACAAGATCTATATTCAATGGAGTAAATGTGAGGAACTTTACTTTTCAATATGATTTTCATCCGACATCTGAAAGAGAACAACAAATTGTAAAAGATATTATCTATCACTTTAGAAGAGAAATGTATCCTGCAACAATCCCACCCATTGGGCCTCAGAACTCTTTCCCACTTGGTTATAAGTTTCCAAATTTATTTGAAATAAAATTTAGAGTAAAAAATAGAGATATTGATATGCCTCAACCATTATACTGTTTTTTACGAGATGTCAGTACATCTTACAATCCTAACAGTATGTCTTTTCACGAAGATGGACAGGCAGTAAACATACAAATGTCACTTGCCTTTCAAGAGTTCAGAACGTTGAATAAGGCAGACATTGATGGTAATGGCCCAGATGGAGTAAGACACTAATGTCACAGTTCTTTACAAACTTTAATAAAGTAGATTATGCATTTGGTGATGAATTCGCAAATGTTGGTGGATCTGAATTAACACTTGAAAGATACCAAGACATTACATCTTACGTAGAAGTCATAGACGAACTAAAAGATCTCGCACCTTTTTACAAAACATATTACATTTTAGAAAATGATCGTCCAGATCAAGTGTCGCAAAAAATATATGGAACAACAAATTATCACTGGACTTTTTTCATTATGAATGATCACATCCGTAGATCTGGATGGCCTTTATCTATGAAACAACTAGATGAAAAAGTCAAAAGAGATTTTCCTCACAAGTTTGTGAGGTCACGTGCAGACTTGACTGGTATCATGATCCCTGGCCAGAGGGCATTTGCATCGAACTCTGCGGCAGGTGGTAAAATACTGAGAAGAAATCTAGATCTAGGTGAAATTATTATAGAATCTTCCAGAGACTTTACTGTACCAGAACAATTGACCAATACAGCATACAGTGGAATTACATCATCTGTAACTGTTTTTGGTACAGGTGATGAATACAATGCTACACATCATTATGAGAATGGTGACGGAGAAAGAGTAGACATTGATCCGAGACAAGAAGTAGGAGCACAGATAACAAGAATTACTAACTATGATCATTACATAAGACAGAATGATAAATTAAAAGAGATAAATGTCATTCGTCCAGATGCAATTCAATCAATTGTTGGTAATTACTTTGAATCGTTGAAATCATGAGTTACGAAACTAACCCTATAGGTTCTGAACAATCCTCTTCAGTTCAGTTTATATCTGCATCGTTAAAATCAAGCAGTGCGGTGGGTTCTGTTGACATAACTTCTGTAATCATGGAAGTGTCTTTATTTGAAAATATTTCACGTCCATATATTACAGGATACATCACAGTTATCGATAGTGAAAGAGTAATTGATAATATGGATATCCAAGGTGCTGAAGAAATAGAATTGATTTTCAAAAGAAGTACAGATATCCAAAATGTAAAACAAATAAAAAATAATTTTATTGTACAAAAGATAGAAAAACAATATAAGACAAATGAATTTACAAGTGTCGTAGTATTAAGAGTCATAGACAGAGAGGCATTTAGATCTGGATTACATAATGTAAATCGTGCATATACAGGTCAACCTTTTCAGATCATTAATGACATTATGTTAGATTACTTTGATAGAGAAGACTTACAGACATCTGCAACAGATGACATGTCTAATTCTATGAGAGTTATTGTACCAAACATGAATCCGATTGAGACTACTCAATGGATTAGAGACAGAGCATTAAACCAAAACGGATATCCTTTTTATTTTTATAAAAGTGCAATGACAGGAGAATATTTTTTCTCAGATCTTGAAACACTTTTGTCTCAACCTGTAATAAATGAGTCCCAACCTTTTGTCGATCACGAGGGTGCAAGTTCTAGCATTACAGTATCTCGTGATTCTGTTATAAAAAAGATGAGTGTGCCAGCAGCTGATAATCTATACGATATGATGCAAAAGGGTGTAGTCGGATCTCAACAAAGATATTACGATGTAACTACAGGTGATTTTAATATTGTAGATTTTAATATTAATAATGATTTACTAGTGGATTTACAATCCTTGAATCAAAGACAACAAAGACCGTTAATTGATGGTTTACTTGCATTTGAAGATAAATCTATATCTAATTATCAATCTAAAGTATTTTCTCAAATAAGTGCAGGTAATGTTTTTAATGATGTAAAATCTTATGACGAAGGAATAGATGTCGGTGATGATCGTAAGAAAATAAAATCAAACGCACTAAAAGCATTACTAACAAAGTCGAGAATAAAAATAATTGTCGATGGTGATAACTTTATACATGGTGATAATCATTATGGTGTTGGAAACAATGTTAAAATATTAATCCGCGCTAAACAAGAAATAAGTGATAGAGCAAGGATAGATAAAAAACAATCTGGAGATTATCTAATTATGTCTGCGAACTATGTAATGGAAGGTACAACCAATAAAGTAAAAATGGTTTTAGAATGTGCAAAGGTGGGTAACTACCAGAGTGATACTTATAAACCAGTTGGGGGTGGTGGTAGATGATACCTAATACGTTTAAAGATTACTACGGTGATGAAACTAGATGGTTTATTGGTAAGGTTCTTCAGGTACACGGAGATCCAGAAGAACTTGGTCGCGTAAAGGTTAGAATTTACGGTGTACATCCAGACAGTCCACAAGATTGTTCACTAGATGAACTACCTTGGGCCTCTGTCACACTACCAACAACCGAAGGTGGTAGTTCTGGTTTCGGTGGTTCAGTAGGTATTAAGGAAGGTGCACAAGTATTTGGTATTTTTCTAGATGGTAAAAACTCTCAGATCCCTCTTATCTTAGGATCTATACCAAAAAACGAAGCACTAAAGACAAAAAGATTTAATGAAAAGTCTATTGGTAACTCTAATGTTTCGAATGAAGTTTCCAGTGATGCAGATACTGAATTTCAAAAAGGTCAAAGTTTTGGTCGAGTGTCGATGCAAAACCAGAATGCAACTAGGAATCAACCTCTTAATCCTAGACTTATGCAAATTCTACAAAGAGCGGCAACTGAAGCAGGTGTTGATGTAGTTGTGTTTAGTGGTGGACAATTTAGAAGAGATTCTGGAAATCCAAGAAGAGTCGGATCTATTCGACATGATGAAGGACTTGCTGCAGACGTTCACATATATTCTGGTGGTCAAAGGTTAAGTACTGCAAGAGAACATCCCGTTGTATCCAAGTTTATTGCTTCTGCAGTTGCAGCAGGTGCACGAGGTATTGGTGCAGGGCCTGGATATATGGGTGGTGTAGGTATTCATATTGATTTGTGGGGAGATCGTGCAGGAAGTAAAACATGGGGAAGAAATGCGAGATCAGGAAATACTCCTGCCTATGTTACTGCTGCATATAACGCAGGTTTAAAATATGGTGGTACTAATGAACCTCATACTGTACCCAAACAACTTGTTTCAAACAAGATACAAGAGAAGTCGCAAGCGACAGCTGAATTTACCACGGAAGCACAAAAGTCAGTCAATAGACGTGCATCATTAGAAGGTACAAAATCAAACGATGTGGGTAAGACTTCTGACACAGGGTTTACAACTGTATCAACAACAACTGGATATGATGAGATAAAAGATCTTCCTGTTGCTGCAGTAATGACAAATGATATCCCAACTCAGAATATAGAAAAGAAAATGTCTAATGCATCTACAGTAAGTGATCTTACTGGTGGATCTAATACAAATGGTGTTTTAGATGAAGTTGTTATTCAGGCAAATCCAAAAGGTATGGATGTCGCTTTGAGAGAAGTTGTCGGAGTGCCAGGCGAAAAGGTTGCGAACATCGTAAAGAAAGCATCACCCATTGAAGACGAGATCAAACAGGCAGTAGATGTTCAACAAACTGGTGGAATAGAAAAAGACACAGGTTCCAAAGCTGTTGTTGCATCTAAAAAAGTATCAAGAGAGTTGGGTGATCCATTTGGTTTCTTGAATGAATTTGGTGGTATTGGTGGTGGTGTTAGTAATATTATTCCAACATTATTATCACAAGGGTTTGGTAAAAAAGGCCCGACTAGTATAACAGATGACGTAGCGTTTGTAAACAAAGGTGTAAAACTTACAAATGAGAATGGTGGTAAAGTAGTACCACCACCCATCATAAAAAGTGGAGGAACATCGAATCTATCTAAGGTCATAACAAATCCAGAAGATGAACCACCAAATGATAGAATTACATACCAAGTCGGATTAGACGATGGTAAGTGGGCAGGTGCGAACAGTAGAGGAACAAACGTTGGAGGAACTTATGATTTCAAGTCTCTTCAAACCTACGATCATATAGAAGCAGAGATGAAGTTTGCAAATGATCAAAGAGAAATCACTAACCTAATCATCTCTTGGTCTAATCTAAAATATGGTTATGATACATATACTGTTGATAAAATTCATGATACTATTGTAAGAAAACATACAGAGAAGTATGGAATCGATACTATAAATTCTAGACCTCAGCAGTTTGGTTTTCAAAGTCACTTCTATGTCCACCAAAGTGGTACAGTAAAAAAAGTTGTGCCTGCACGTAACCCAATCATATCTTTAAAGTATCCGAAAGAAAGAAACAAAATATATGAGAAGTGTTTGTTTGTCACCATAAACTCATCCCCAGATAATCCACCTACCGCAAAACTGTGGGAATCTTTAAATGAAATAATAAAAGCCTTCATAAATGTTTTCCCAGGCGGAGAGATCATCGGTTTAAATGATCTTGCACCTCTAGAAGCAGACGATGCGCCTGGATTTGATGTAAGAACTTACACAGCAAGAAAGTTTGGTAAGAGTTCCACATTTGGAGACAAACCTATCAAAGACATACCTACTGCATCTGAACTTGCAGATAGGGAACCAGAAGACATTGTTGTACCACAAAAAGATAATAAGAAACCAAATATAAACGAAACAGTAAAAGTTGCAACTGCAACTCCTGTAAATTTTGATGCAATTGCAAAAGACTATGCAGCTCAAAATCTAAAGGTCATAGATGAACAGAGACAGAAAGCAGATCAAGTAAGAAAATCTATAGAACTTGACGGATCAGGTAAATCTAATAACGCTGCATCTATACTGGACAAATCTATAGATCAAACATTGACATCCAATTTATATCATAAATCCGAAGCATTGAAAAATGGTTTACGATATGATAAACAATCACGAACCTTTAAGGAAGTATAATGGCAGACGATATTGATAAACTTGTAGACGAGAGTGAAGTTGTAGAAAAAGATGGATTCAAAGATCCTTCTAATAACTACCCCAGAAAAGAATATGATAATATTGCTTCTACTAACCTTGCTTCAAGAGGTTTAAAACAAAATGAATTGTATATTGGTGGGGGATCTACAAACCTAAATTTAGACTTAAGAGAAAATGGTACATCTCAATATCCTTTAAATCAGGTAAGAGAAACTATCTCTGGTCATGTCACAGAAGTTGACGATACTCCAAACAATGAAAGACTACTGTGGAAACATAAGACTGGATCTGGTGTTGAGATGCGATCTGATGGTACGGTTATTGTATCATCTCGACACAACACTATTCATATCACAGGCGGTGATCAAAAAATCTTAGTAGAAGGTGATGGTGATATCCATTACCTTGGTAACTTAAGACTTCATGTTACTGGTGATATGGATGTCGATGTAGGTGGTGATTATAATCTAACTGTACATGGTGATAAGAAAGAAGAAGTATATGGTGGATCTTCTACAACGGTTCATGAAAACAAAGTGGAAACTGTTTCAGGTAATAACTCTTCGTTCACTGCAGGATCAAACACTGATACAGTATTGTCAGATAATAATTTAATTGTAAAGGGCAATCAGACGGAACGCATTGGCGCTAAACTTGCACAGTATGTCGGTGATAATATTACAATGACTGCACCCAATGACATGAACTTTACATCAAAGAGTATCAACATTGCTGCAACTGATTTATCCGCAATCGCAACCACAGGAGTAATAGGCGGAGATAACGTAATCTATTACGCAAAGAACTATTATGGAACATCTGCTACATATACTGACGGAGTTACCGCACCTGCCTTTCACGGAGATCTTCAAGGTACAGCTGTTAGATCCATTACTTCAGACGTTACAAACTCTCAGAACTACGCAGACACAGACCCTGGCGGCGATACAGGATCTGCCGTAGGTTATACTGCAGACAATACTGCAACTGATACAACTGTTCGGGGTTCGGTAAATCCACCAGGCCCAACATCTGCAACTATGGACGATTATTTAAATAATTCAAATTTAGGTATTAGAAATGTAAAGATAGATCCAGGCGATGTGATGAAAGACACCATTGTAAAATCTAATTCTTATGGTGGTGTTTCAAAATATGGTTTGACAACTGAGATGGTTCGTAGTAAGTTGAGAGATCCAAATACATCTCGTAATCAAAAATTTGTTGGTCGTGCCATTTCAGAGGGTCTTTTATCACCAACATATGTTCAACAGAAACCAGAACTATTTACTATTGGTAGAGTGTTAAGTTCTGAAGGAACATCTAAACTTCCTTCTGGTAAAATACTAGGAAACGAACAAGTGTTTCCTGAAAGAATTTCAAATCAATCTAACATTATTGTTACAAGGACATTGATACCAAATCAATTGTATAACCCAGAATTACAATTTGTCAAATACGGTAAAATCAATAGTAAAACAAAACTGGCTAGAGGTATAACTCTCGCAAAGTTTCTAGGTGGTCATGGAGATCCTGTTACATTAGAACACGTAACAGATGATACAGAAAGATTAAAGATTGCAAGAAATCTTTATGCACATGCAGAGTTTATGTTAACAGTTCAAGAACATCTGGAGAAAGACAATAAACACAGATTGGTTGTGGCAGAAGGTCTCTATAAAAAACAAGAGGGAGAAACCTTAGATACAAACAGTCTTAACTTTCTTGCAACAAGAGGACAAGTAGTGGTCTATGAAGTACGTAACAGAGGTGGTAACATAGACGTAGATAAGACATTTGACATTGCTGCCTTCTGTAAAGACTATGTTAATTATAATAAACTAATACTTGATTATGATTCTTATGCACCAGATAATAGTCTAAATGCACAGATAATTATTGAAATGCCTCCTGTAAACGCAGATTGGAACATGAGATATTTAAATCAATTAGAAACAAGATATAACAATTATACACAAACTAAAGGTGAACTTTTGGAAATATTGGAACAAATAAAGAAAACTGAGGATGTAGGTCATCACTAAACGTTATAAATAGTGGTAATTAATTAGGGGTTTATATGGCACGTGCTTTTTCGATAGAAGATAGAACACTCGATACATCGATTATCAGTTCTCGTAATGTCGCCTACAAAGATGTAGATTTATCATTTACTGCAAAACCTGCAGGTGATATCTACAAAAAGACAGATGCAGCGGCAGTGAAACAGGCTGTGAAGAATCTTTTATTGACTTCTAGAGGTGAAAAACCATTTGATGCAAATTATGGATCTAATCTTGGTAGTGCTTTATTTTCATTAGACACGGACTTTGATCCAGAATATGTACAAAACATTATAAACGACACCATAGTAAATTATGAACCACGTGCACGAGTGTTGTCAGTTAGTGTAAAATTAAAACCAGATCAAAATTCAATAGATGCAACTATAGAGTTTCAAGTTGTAAACACAAGGGAAATCGTTACAGTAGATGTATCGTTAGCGAGGTTAAGATAGATGGTCGCAACAGTTATTAAATCGTCAGAACTAGATTTTGCGAATATAAAAGAATCACTAAAAAATTATTTTAAACAAAAATCAGAGTTCGCGGATTATGATTTTGATGCAGCTGGTATCAATAACATATTAGACGTGTTAGCATACAATACACACTTGAATGGTTTGACTGCCAACTTTGCAATCAACGAATCTTTTCTTAACACTGCACAGTTAAGATCTTCTATTGTATCTCACGCTGAGACTTTAGGTTATGAAGTAAGATCTATGAAAACATCTAAAGCAGTAGTTAACTTAAGTGTAAACCTTGCAGGTGTTGCAAATAGACCACCCCAAATACAACTTGCAGATTCATTTACATTTGCATCTTCTATTGATGGTATATCTTACACATTTCAAACTCAAGAGTCTTACTTCGCTAAAGATGATGGTACAGGTAACTACGAGTTCAAAACATCTGCAGGTTCCAGAGACATTCCAATATTTGAAGGTGTTGCAAAAACTAAAACCTTTTTGTCAGGAGAAAACGAAGAGAGACAAATATTTGTTATTCCAGATAATGCAATAGACACCGCAACTGCAAATGTTTTAGTTTATGATACTGCCACATCAACTAATTTTAATACATACATTCCTTTAAAAGAAGCAATCACAATTGATAAGAATAGTAGAGTTTTCAGTATTAGAGAAGCACCAAATGGAAACTATGAATTAAACTTTGGTGACGGTGTATCGTTTGGTAAGAAACCAGATCCAGGCAACAAGATTGTTGTGAGTTACTTACAAACAAAAGGTGGAGTTGCAGATAACGGAACTGTATTTACACCAAACAGTGAGATCACTATTAATAATGTAAACTATCCTGTAATATGTACAACCGTAACAGAATCTACAGGAGGTTCAGACAGACAAACAATTGACAGTATTCGTCAACTTGCACCTATCGCATACGCACAACAAGCAAGACTTGTTACATCATTAGACTACAAAGGTATGATTCTAAGTAACTTCACAGATGTTACAGATTGTAACGTCTGGTCAGGAGATCAGAATATTCCTCGTGACTATGGATCTGTTTATGTCTCATTAAACTTTGCGACTGGTACTGCAGATAGTGTAAAAGATAAAGTAAAGGCTGATATTATTACAAACTTTACTGATAATCTCGCAGTTGTTTCTATGACAACAAAGTATACTGATCCTGTAGATCTATTCCTCGAACTCACATTAAGTTTTAACTTTGATCCTGCACTTACAGGTTTCAGTCTTGCGGCGACAGAAAGTGCAGTCTATAACTTTATGGTAAAATATTTCAATGACAATCTAAACAAGTTTGACAGAACATTTAGACGAAGTAATCTTTTAACAGAGGTTGATGCACTTGATCCTGCTATCTTGTCAAGTAAATGTGATGTCAAAGCACAACTTAGATTTAATCCAACAATTGGTACAGAAAGAAACTTTGAGTTACAGTTCCCAATGCAATTAAAAGGCCCTGATGATTTTTCATACACAGTTATTTCTAGTGTATTTGAATACGATGGAACGATTGCATTGATCAGAAATAAACTAAACTCTCAAAGATTACAGATACAAAATATTGACGGTGACGTTCTATTAGATAACGTTGGAGAATATCTTCCAACAAAGGGTAAAGTTAATATTGTAGGATTTGCACCACAAGCATTTATTGGTGGTTCTGAGTTTATTAAGGTTTCTACAGTACCATTGAATGAAAGTGTTGTAAAACCTTTACGCAACTATGTTCTAAGACTAGACCCATCAATATCTTTCTCAACTGCATCACTAGATAGACAAGATACTAAACTTACGGTAGGATAATGGCGCACACTGGTTTTGCACAAACATTAAGACATTTTGATCGACATGACGTAAACGTAAGAAAAAGTCTAGTTGATGAGGTATTACCAGAACACTTTCGTTCTGACTATCCTATGCTTATCACTTTCTTGGATGCTTACTATGAGTTTCTAGATTCTGCAGATAATTTTGGTGGTATCATTGAAGAATTGCAAACCATTAGAGACATCGAAGATACTAAGTTATCATATCTAGATTTACTTTTTGATGAGATTGGTCTGGGTATATCAAATGGTCAGTTCACAACACCAAGAGAAGTTATAAGAAACTTTGGTAACTTTTTCAGAGTTAAGGGTTCTGAATATTCTATCCATGGTTTCTTTCGTGCATTTTTTAATGAAACTGTAGAAATCTTTCATCCAAAAGAAAGTTTATTTGTTGTGGGTGAATCTACAGTTGGTACAGAAGATGCAAAGAGAATACAAGATGGTAGACTCTATCAGGTATTTTCTACATTGATAAAAGGCCCAATTCCACTTCTAGAGTGGGAGGCGATGTATAGAAACTATGTTCATCCGTCAGGGTTTTACTTAGGCGCTGCAGTTGTTCTTGAAGCAGAACCTGCATTGAATATTACTACACTAACATCAATTCCATACGTCAATCCAAACTTCAATGTTTTTGGAACTGCAAGTATGTCAATGGATGCAGAGGGTGAAGCAGTTGGTGCAATAAGAACTTCTTTCTTTGCTCCTACTTACGATGGACTTGATTCTGATCAGATTAATCTTGATGCACTTAGATACATGCAACATGGATACGTTGCTCCAAATTATGCAGGTAAAGGTCAAGAGATATTCTACATGAGAGATAGATATAGTTTCAACCGTAAACTATCCGATTGGCAGAATATGACTATAGATAGTGTTGAAAACTACTACAGTAACATGTATGAGTTTGCAGGGTTCAAGATTAGATTTGATGAATTTGCAGATTCAACTGGTGCAACATCAAATGGTATAGTAAACTCTGCAGTAAGGTTCTCATCAACAAGAGATAAATTCTCACAGAGAGAATACATTGTAGGAACAAAGTAGTGAAAAACCTTATAAATAAAGGTACAGTTTTTAGGAAATAAAAATGGCAAGACAAATTATAGACAGAGGTACGACTGGTAACGATGGTACAGGTGATGATCTGTACACAGGCGCAGGTAAAATCAACGATAACTTTGAAGAGTTATATGGTGATGTTGTACAGATACGTACTATTATAGGTGCAGATTCCGCATCAGAACTTGGTATAAAATTACACGATAGTACTAACAACTCATCTTACCTTGTTTACGAAGGAACTGCAGACTCGCACGAAACTTCTTTGGGAGTAGTAGATCCGACTGCAGATAGAGTTATTCTCTTGCCAGATAGTGACGGTACAGTCGCATTAAAACATAACGTCACAGACGAAGTTGCAGCATTATCTGCAACATTAGACTCTGATTACGTTGCAGAAAGATCTCGTGAACCCACACCAGATTATGTTGATATTAAACATTACTCAGTCGCAACCGTCCCTCCAGGCGTACATGGAAGAATGATATTCGTTACAGATGGTAATGCAGGGAATCCATGTCTCGCAGTATACGATAGTTCTGGTGGTTTTTACAGACGTATTGTTTTAGGCGCAGCAGTTAATACATAGGATATAGAAGATGCCAGCTACGATTACAGATACACTGAGACAACAGATTGCTCGTGATTTTTTCGAAAGGTTTGAACAACAAACCCATAACTACTATGTGGGTATTGGTAGATCAGAACCTTGGGATTCAAACGAAACTGTTCCAACTCCTATAAACAGTCCAGAGGACATTGCAAGATTGCGCGATGGTCTTCAATCAATCAAGAAAGTTGCCGCAACATCACTTGTTGTTCCTCGTAACAACTGGTCAAACGGAAGAATATATTCTTCTTATGATGATGCAATAGGTGGGTATCCTACATTACCTTATTATGTGAAGAACGATAACAACCAAGTATATGTCTGTTTAGAAGTTGGCCGTAACAGACTAGGGGTTGCACAACCTTCCGTAATCGAACCTACAGGCGCAAACAACGACTCATTCAGAACTACAGATGGATATGTCTGGAAGTTCTTATACACAATCAGTGGTTCACGTGCAGAGAAGTTCCAATCTTCTAACTTCATGCCTGTACAAAAACAATTCTCTGTTGACTCAAACTCTACTGGTATTGAGTTAAAACAATTTGAAGTTCAGGATAGTGTAGAACCAGGCGAGATCCTAAACATCGTCCTTACAGACGGTGGATCTGGTTACACCTCTATTCCATCAGTTACTATTATTGGTAATGGTACTGCCGCTCGTGCGATTGCAGATATCGATTCTGCTGCAGGAGTTGTTTCAAGGATTCGTATGGCAGATAGTGGACAACACATTGCACATGGTAGAGGATACACAGTTGCTCAAGTGAGCATTACTGGTGGTGGAGGTGCAGGTGCAAAAGCACGTGCAGTTCTTCCATTTAGTGACTCAGGTGTAGGTGCAGACGCGAGAATAGACCTTAAGACTTCATCCGTTATGTTCCACACAATGATCGAGGGTAATGATAGTAACTTCCTTCTCGATCAAGATTTTAGACAAGTCACACTAATAAAAGATCCTCTTGCATATAGTGGTTCTAAAATCACTGCAAACACTGCAAGTGTTTTAGATTTTATGCGACTATCAAGTATTGTTAATGCTTTCACAAAAGACAAACTAATCGAAGGTCAAACAACATTTGCAAGGGCATATATCGATGACATTGATTCTGATAAAATTTATTACCACCAGACGAAGGGAACTGGTTTCACTGCTTTCCAAGACGGTGAAATTATTGAAGAAGTTACTGGTGCAGGTCAAGGTATTATTGACTCGGCGTTAATTAAACCAGAGGTTGATAGACGTACTGGTGATATTCTTTACATAGATAACAGAAATCCAGTTTCAAGGACTGCAGCACAAGCAGAAGATATAAAAATTATTCTACAATTCTAAGGGTTGAACAATGGCAACAGTATATACAGATACTTTATTTGAAACAAAGTATAAAGATGATTTCAACGATAGTGATGGTTACTATCGCATATTGTTCAACAGTGGTCGTTCACTACAAGCACGTGAACTTACCCAAATGCAAACAATCATTCAGAAACAGATTGAACGATTTGGTAACAACATATTTAAAGAAGGTGCAGCAGTCAAGCCTGGTGGTCTGCAAATAGACACAAGTTATGAATTTGTAAAACTTGACGCAACATCAACATCTACAAATGCAAATGTCGGATCTATCTTAACAGGTGCAACATCTGGTATTAAAGCAGAAGTTCTCCAGAGAGTTGCAGCACTTGCAGGAGATCCAGTTACAGTATATGTAAGATACGTTGATACATCTGCAGCATCTACATCTACATCCACGCCTAGATTCCTACCAGGCGAAAGTCTAGGATCTGGTCGAGTTGTTCAGATTACAAACACAACTGTAAACCCTGCAGTTGGTAGAGGTACTCGTGCAACCATTGGTGACAGTATTTACTTTACACAAGGTCTTTTCGTATATACAGAATCACAAAGTGCAATCATTAGTAAATACACAGATGCGCCTAGTACAAATGTTGGTTTCAAAATTATTCAACAAGTATTCAGTGTTGATGATGATTTACAGTTGTATGACAATCAAGGGTCATCTATTAACACAACTGCACCAGGCGCAGACAGATACAAAGTTACACTGAGACTTACGTCAGATGATCAACTAACCTCTGATGAAAACTTTATTCATGTTGCAACAGTAAAAGAAGGTGCGATCTTTACTGCAGTTAAATCTTCACAAGATCTTGCCTATAATATTCCAAGAGATATGATTGCAACTAGAATCAAAGAAAACTCTGGTGACTACATCGTAAAACCTTTCCGTATGACATTCGAAGAAGACTCAGAAAATACACACTTGTTGATGAGAGCAAGTGATGGTATTGTTGTAGTAAACGGATATCGTGCCGCCAGATTCGCACCAACAGAATTAAGAGTTCCTAAACCAACTTCAGATATCGAGGTTGAAGGTGAATTTATGCCAGTTGATTATGGTAACTATGTCGATGTGCATGGTGACTCTGCAGTTGGTGGCCCTGACATTAAAACATTTGCACAACAGAATCTAAGAAGTGCACGTAACTATGGTGGTTCAACAATTGGTACTGCACGTGTTCGTGCGGTGCATGAGAACGGTTCAAATTTAAGATTTCATTTATTTGACATTAAGATGAATAGTGGTCAGTCTTTTAGAAATGCAAAATCTATTGGTACTTCTGGTACATCTTACTTTAACCCAACTCAGACTACAGTTAATAACATTATACTAGAAGATCCTACTAACAATACCTTAGTATATGAAACACTCAGACAAAGACCAAGAGTTATAGATCCTCAACAAATCGAAGTTCAGATATTGAGATCAGGAACTTCTGATGGCGCAGGTAACTTCACTGTAAGTATTCCTACTGCATACACTCTAACAAATGTAAGTGATTGGTTAATATTTACTTCCTCTGGCAAAGTAGATAATGGAACTCTTGGTGGATTGAACACTGGATCTAATACGACAACAATTACAGGTCTACCAAGCAATACAGCTGTTAAAGTATATGTTTACGGTGTTACTTCAACACCTATTGTTCGTGCAAAAACATTAACAGAAAATGCTACTGTAACCACCACTATGCAAACAGATCCGCAAACTGGTGAACAATACCTTGACTTACAAACACCAGACATTTTTAAAGTAAAACGTGTAACTCTTCAAGATTCTGATGGTGCAAGTGTTGCATACAAGTTTACTGTTGATGATGGACAGAGAGACAACTTTTATGGATTAGGTAGATTAGTTCTGAACGGTGGTCAGTCGGCACCTTCAGGAAATGTTTATGTTAAGTTTGATCACTTCAACCATGGTGCAGGTAACTTCTTTGCAGTTAACTCATATACTGGTGTCGTAGACTATGCAGACATTCCAAGTTTCACAAGATCTACTGGTGAGATTATAAGTCTTAGGGATGCATATGATTTCCGTCCTGTCATGAATTCTTCAGGAAACTTTACAGAGGCGAACATATCATACTTACCAACTCCTACAGATCTGGTAACATCTGACAATACTTACTATTTGTCAAGAGCGCACAAGTTAATAATTAACACAGATGGTGAACTTGATATAACCAGAGGCCCTGATGCGTTTGATCCTCAGTTCCCTGTTGCACAAGAAAACACTTTACCACTTTATAATTTTGTATTATATCCAAACACTCTTAACGCGAATGATGTAAGTGTTCAAAAAATAGATCATCGTAGATATACTATGGATGATATTAACCAATTAGAAAAACGTATTTCAAATCTAGAGGAAGCAACTTCTCTTAACATGTTAGAACTTGCAACTAACAGTTTTGAGGTTCTTGACTCTGCAGGATTGAACAGAACTAAGTCAGGTTTCTTTGTAGATAACTTTACAACTCATATGTTATCTGATGTAGACAATCAAGATTACTTGGCATCTTTAGATCCTTCAGTTGGTATTTTACGTCCAACATTTACAGAAGACAATATTAGATTACTATTTGATTCTGATAACTCAACAGGTGTTGTACGCAGAGGTGATAATGTTTATATCAACTATACCGAGTCAACATACATCACCCAAGAGTTTGCAACAAAAGCAGTAAAGGTTAATCCATATTCCAATTCTGTATTTACAGGAAATCTAAGAATATCTCCTGCCTCTGATGAGTGGAAAGATAAGAAAGTAGAAAGTAGAACTGTTATTGACGGTGGTGAAAAACTGTCTACTAATCAGGCTGCAAACTGGAATAACTGGGAATGGAATTGGGGTGGTAAAGATCTTGAAGACCTAAAAGTTGGAGATGAAACAAACACCATTTCAAAAACTGCAGGTAGAACAACTACTAAAACTGTAAACAAGGTTGTTTCAGAAAGTGTTGTTGAAGAAGTTATTGGTTCAAGAGTATTGCAAGTTGCATTGTTACCATTCATAAGATCTCGTATTGTGAGTATTCGTGCACAAGGTATGAGACCTAACTCTAATGTTTTCTTGTTCATGGATGGTAAAAACATGGCAGACTATGTTCGTGAGGCTACATTTGTAGAACACTCTTCTACAACGAAGGATTATGGTAATACATTATCTAATAAAACTTCACACATAGATGGTTCGGGTACATTGACTACTGACATTACTGGTGCAGTAGACATATCTTTCATGATACCTAACAACAGTACCTTTAGATTTAGATCTGGTACACATGAAATTAAATTGATGGACGTTTCTGTCAATAGAGAAAAACTTGCAGGTACTATCGCTAGAGGTATTTACACTGCACAAGGTACACTTGATACTGTTCATCAAGATGTTAAATCAACAAGAATTCTAGAAGTAGAAGGATCTAAGAGTTCAACTACATCACCTGCACCATCAAAAAGTGGTGGTGGTTCAACTAACCATAATCGTAACAAGGATAATACTCCAACTGTTCAAGGTAATACTTATAAGTGGAGTAATGAGGATCAAAAACTTATTAAGATACCACCAAAGGCTAAAACTGTAAAAGCAGACTATCACAGTGAGGCGCAGGGATCTCCAAGTACACCAAGTAATAATGGTACTGTTCTATGTTCTCTACTATATCGCAGAGGGTATCTACCACAAGAGATCTGGGAACAAGATCACAAGTTTGGTATATGGGTATCAGAAAACGATCCAGATGTATTCAATGGTTACCACTCATGGGCGGTTCCAATGGTAGACTGGATAGAGAAAGAGTCTCTACTATCCAAGGTTTATTTCCACGGATGGGTCAGACCATTTACTGGCGCATGGGCACAACACATTGCACACCGAATGGAACCAGATAAGTTCAAGGATAATAAGGTCGGAAAATTGATGTTAAATATAGGTGTTCCATTATGTAGAACAATTGGTAAATTAATGAGACGCAATAAGGGTATGGAGAACGCATAATGTCAATAAACTCTTTAGGATATCAACAAAATAAAAACCCGATTGCTCAATCATTTTATGTCGATGAAACAGATGGGATTTTTGCAACTAAAGTAAACTTATACTTTAAAACAACTTTTCCTGCAACTGCAGAATTGCAACTTCCTGTCATGTTGCATATCAGACCAATGAGGAATGGTATGCCTTCTGATGTTGAGGTCGTGCCTGGGTCTACAGTTTATGTCGCACACAATGCAGTTCAAACATCAACAGATGGTTCGACTGCAACAGCGTTTACTTTCAATGAACCTATCTTTTTAGATGGTTTGACAGACTATGCAATTGTAGTTTACTGTGAGACACCAGAGTATGAAATATTCATATCAGAAATCGATGAACAGATTATAGGTTCTGCATCTGCACGTGTAAACTTAAACCCTAACTTAGGTAGTTTGTTTTACTCGCAGAATGGTGCAACATTCTCAGCAAACCAAAAGCAAGACTTGAAGTTTGATATTGTTCGTGCGGTGTTTGATACTACCACAACTTTGCCAGTTGTCAAGTTAAAAAATGCTTCAGTTCCTCGTGAACTATTGAACGAGAATCCAATTAGAACTTACGAAGCAGACAGTGACGTTAGAGTCTATCACACAAACCATGGACTACAGATTGGAGACACAGTTTCCATATCAGGATCTAATGCTGTTGGTGGATTTACGACAAGTCAACTTAATGGAGATCATACCATCACTGCAATAGACGCAAGTGGATTTCAGTTTAAAATAAATGGTCTTGCAGATTCTGACGAAGTAGGTGGTGGATCATTAGTACAAAGTACAAAAAACATTCCATACTCAGTTGTATGGCCTTTTATTGCCAATCTAAAACCAAATGGAACTGATCTATATGCTTCTTTCAAAGGTACTAGTGGTAAATCTCTTGCAGGTACAGAAACACCTTATACAGTAGATGCCGACTTTACAGGGATAAATTTAAATAAAAATAATTTTGCATTAGAACATCCATATGTTGTCGCTGCAGACTCAATTGCAGATGTAGAGATTGCAGTAGGTGCTGCAACTGCAGAAATGGAAATCAAAATGTCTACTGCACTTGATACCGTTTCACCTGTAATTGATCTTCAAAGAACATCACTTGCATTAATCGACAATGTTATCGATAATCAGGATTCTGCAGCAACTCAAGGATTTAATGTTCCTTTGAATTTTGTTGCAGAGACAAATGCGAAGGGTACATCTGGCCCTGCTAAACATATTACAACTGTAACAACTCTCGCAGAAACTGCAGTTGGATTGAAAGTTATTCTTGCCGCTAATAGACCAAAACCTGCAGGAATAAAACTTTATTATAGAACTTGTGATGAAGGTACAGATATTCGTTCTGTAGATTGGGTTTACAAAGCATCATCTTCTAACAACCCCCCAGATGCAGATAAACGAACATTTAGAGAATACGAATATCTGATTGGTGGACAAGCAGGTAACGTTCCTGCCTTTACAAAATTTCAATTGAAAATTGTTATGACTTCTACTAACTCTGCACAAGTTCCAAGTATAAAGGATTTAAGAGTAATCGCATTGAGTGTATAATGTCTTATAAAAAAGTTGATGGTTATGAAGGTTTAGTGAAGGATGAACGTGGAGTAGTCTTGAATACTAGTACTGATGAGATAAAAGCAGCAAGAGCCCGTAAAAAGGCGTGGAAGAAAAAACAAGAAGAGATAGAAGATCTGAAAAAAGATGTTTCTGATCTTAAAGATATGATGAAACAAATTTTAGAGAAGTTGTAATGGCACGTAAGGTTACCGTACAAAGACATAACACTATCGGTACTTGGAAAACCAAGACTCAAACCATGTCAAATTACATAGGTGATTTGGATGATTTAGGTGCTATGTTTGATTCCAATGAGTTTTTTCCACCACCAGATACGAGACAAGATTCTAATTTAGTTGCCGCCTTAAACTCTCTAGGTAATCCTGTAGACGAAATACATGAATTGTTTTTCGAAGCAAAACGAGTTATGCCTAAACCAGTGACCGCAAACTTTCATGTAGACTCTGGTAGATTTAGAAATATTTTTAGAACAGATAGATTATGGAACTATGATGATGCAATGCCTGGCCCAAACTTTAACCAGAACGATAAACCGTATTGGTTGGGTGACTCGCCTGGTACTAATGCATATGATTTTGTTTGTGATAGTGCACATATAAATAATTTACATTTAGATTACTTAGATAATGATAGTGCTTTAGTTTATGATAGGGCAACAATAACGAATGCATATATAAACCACTTTTCAATAGAACCAGACAGTACAGGATCAACAATTGAGGTCGATAGAGTAAGAGTGTTTAGAATAGAAAATCAAAATAATGTAACTAGGTTTGGTGCATATACAATGGACGATAGTGTGGTAGATACAAACCCACCAGACTTTGGATTAAATTAGAGGTAAGACATGGCACGTAAGGTAACAGTAGATTTAACGGATGCAGTTGGTTCATTTATGACCAAGACAAATCTCATGTCTGACTACATGGGCGACTTAGATGACTTAGACTCTACATTTGATGGTGCAGACGGAACTTTAGTTGATGCTCTCAATAGAGTTGGTGATAACGTAGACTCTATTAATGAGAGATTGTTTGGTGAGTCTGCAGGCCCACTACACATGCAAGGGATTAATTGTGACTCTGCATCTTTCAAACTAGTTCACGCAGGTCAAGTGATTGCAGATAGTGCGACTATCGACTCTGCATATATTAAAAACTTAGACGTTGATTTCTTAAGTGTTGACAGTGCACATTTTGATGAAGCAACAATCAATGATGCGACTGTACAAACTCTTTACATGGATGATTCCAATAACGTACAAACTGCATTAGACAATATTAAACTATTGACAATCAAAGAAGAAAGTGGTAATATAGTACTTGCAGGATATTTCTTATCCACATCGAATACAATGAGTACACCATAATGACAGTTCGCAGAGCACTAGTCACAAAAAGTGACGAAGCAATAAAAGAATACACAGACTCTGACAAAGATCAGATTCACAAACGCATTGCTAGATGTTATGCGGATAATCCTACTGTTTATTTAAGTGTTGTCAGTAGTGATGGTAATATTACACCTGTAATGAATGATACTCGTTACAGATCAGGGCCTGCTGCACAATCTACTGGTGATCAAGATGCAGTTAATGATCTTGCGGCAGAATATCCTCAAGAGACAGACACTGGTGAACCAGAACAAATCATAGAAAATTCATACGATAAAATTTCTCAAACTAGAACTAATCCAGGCGGTCATCCATCTTATTATGATTGGGCGGCAAAACCTGTTTATATGGAACATGATAATTCAATAAGAGAAATGTCTTTTCAAGATGTTATGGATACTTTCATAGATCCTGTAGTTGATAGAATTCAACTCAGTTCAACAGATGCACGTGCAGGTGGAACTTTTTTTATCAGTACTGCTACATCACACACTAATTGTTCTGATTTAGGTATAGTTTTTGTAGATACTGTGACAGACACTTCTATAGGGTCTGGTCAATCTTTTGATCCTGCTGCAATTGGTACAGATGGAACTTATCAATCAGGAACAGCACTTACTCAAAATACTTTTAGACTATTTAAAAATGATGGAGTATTAGAAACTTACAGATTGCCTTTGGTGATTGACAAGACAAGTAATGGAAGAAACAATCCTGCAGGTCTAAGAGAAATGACTCAAAATGAATTTCACCAGTTATTTTGTGGGTTAATTAGAGCACAGATATATAATGGTGCAGGACATACTTTAGAATATAACATTAACGGAATTGGAACTGCAAAGGGAACATCAATGACTAACTCAGAGTTGACAGGAGTGACAGGTGCTTATCGAACAAGGTTTGTTGGAAATGATGATTATCGTGCTCAAGAATTTCCTAACGGTACTGTAGCCGTTGTAGATACATGGACGTTACGATTAAATAGGACTTGATATGATTGAAGGACATACTTTTGTCGATGCTTACTTTACTAATAATGACAGATCAATTTTAGAATCACTTTGGTTAGATCCTACAGGTGAAGTTACCAGACCATTCTATATTGAAGTAAATAAAGATCCAGACATTTATAAAGAATTTTTAAATACTCAAAGAAATGATGATGGTGTTTTAACGCAAGTAACAGAAGATTGGATTCACGAAAGAACATATAAAAGAATTCGTGAACAAAGAACTTCTTATGAGGCTGAGTTAGTCAGAATTGCAAAAGAGAATAATGAATATGTCGATGTTATCAATGATAATGGTGTAGACCACAATCTTCTTTTGAAATACTTAGACGATACAACCAAAACTGCAGATAAAGAAATATTCTCTTTGAAACTAAAAATGTTTGAAAGAGACCACGTAAACTATTCTGATAATAGAGTATTAAAAGCGAAACTTCGTAAGGCTAAGTCAATAAAAGAAGTGGTAAAATTATACTTAGAATTTTAAATGAAAAATGTATTATGTGTAAAGTGGGGTGACAAGTATGATGGATACGAAGAAAAGTTAAAACAAGAATTAGAATTAAGACTTTCTTGTGACTTTAACTTTTACTGTCTTACTGACAAACCAGAAAAAGATTATCATATAAAATTACCTACACTCTGGGATAAACATTACATTCCAGAGAAAAATCACTTTTGGGCATATAGAAAGTTTTATATGTTCAATGAAAAACTATTCCCAAGAATTTTAGGTCAAGAGTTTTTATTCTTTGATCTTGATGTTGTCTTCCATAGAACCTTAGACTATTTCTTTCAATTAGAAATGGATAAACCATGGATTGTTCGAGGTTGGTGGAATGACATAGATGTGTGTAGAAAAAACTATAACAAAGGCGTATCACCTCTCATAAACTCTTCTGTTATAAGATGGAATAGAGGACAACTGTTAGATGTGTATAATCAGGTAAATGATAACGCTGAATATGTTTTCTTTACTTACAAGACTATAGACAATTATTTGAACAGAGTTTGGTATAATATCAAAAAAGATGAGTCAAAGAAATTTAATTTATTTGAAAAAAGAAAAATCTATTCTTGGTATAAAGGGAACGTGTTTCCAATGGACATGCAAAAGAATATGTTAAGGAAAGATCATCTCGTGTGTTTATTCAATAACAGTTCTGATAAAGATGATAGAGCGATTGAAAAAGTATGGAAGCAGAACGTTTAGCATGTTGGTTTAATAGTCTTACTTTATGCAAAGAGAGGTATCCTTTCGTTGCAGACAGAATAGATGTGTCTCTGATATTACCTCATGCTGAAGGTAAGTTATGGATAAAAGAACAACTTGATGAACTAGGAATAATTTTTGAAAACACTGCGATAGTAGGTGGATGGTTTTGTCAATACTTGGCTTATGCATTATCAAATCATACAGAATATATGTGTAACTATGAAATAGATCCATATGCTGTAGAAATATCCAAAACATTTAATAGGTATCAATCCGATAAATTTACTTCTTCTGAAAAAGATTTGAATATTCAAGATATGTGTTCTCAACATTTGTCGCATGGTAATATAGAGTTACTCGTAAACACTTCTTGTGAACATATGTTTCCTATGAGACATATGAGAAAAAGAGTAGAAGAACAAATAGAAGATGTTCCTATGTATGTTTTACAATCCACAGATGAAGATAAGTATGATGATCATATTAATTGTGTAAGAGACCCAGAGGAACTTGCCGATCAGTCTAGTATTAGTCATATATATTACAGTGGAACAAAGACTTTGAGTAATGGTATGAAAAGATTTATGGTGATAGGAAAATAATATGGTAAAACTAGTAGCGAATGGTCAGACAGTAGACTTTTTTGATTTTGATCATAGTATGCATGATAATCTGTTCATTTCTTTTTCCGCTGGTACAGATTCATCTCTGTTATTATACTTGGCATGTACACATTTGTCTGACAAAAGAATTGTTTGTCATACTGGTACAGATACTAGTAAAGATCCTTTTGTTGGTGAATATGCAACTGACATCATGATATGGATGAGAAAACAATTTCCTCATTTAGAAATTGCACACGAACATTACGTATTCAACAGTAGAGATCTAAAACATATAGAAGTTGCAAGGAAAGAAGTTGAAGCAGCTGAAGCGATAGGAGAGGGGTGGAAATATCCCACGGTATATGGTCATGCAAAAGCAGTTGCAGCAAGAGATTTAAAAACTAAAATAAGAAGAAAATATAATATAACTATGTCTACGCATGGAATCACAAGGAATCCACCTGTAGAAGTACAGAAAGAAATGGGATTTACTCACGTTGCAGAACCAAGGAGAAATGCAGAACATCACTATGATATACTAAACCCAAACGAAACTGGTACTATGGTTCATGTAAAACCCTTTGTCAATATCGATAAAAGATGGATTGCAGGTATGTATGAACAATTAGGATTGATGGACGAATTATTTCCAATGACTGCATCTTGTATTGGTGATAACGAAGATTCAAAATATTATACAGAACCTTGCGGAAAATGTTTTTGGTGTTATGAAAAGAAATGGGCATTTGGATGTTATGATGGAGGTATAAAACCAGATGCACGAAGATCTGCATGAATTTGAGAGATGGTTACTACATCGATATTCTGACATACCACAAGCAGATAGTGCATCTTTAAGAGATTGTGTCTATTTACATCACCTTGTAAAAAATGTCAAGCCTAAAAAAATATTAGAAATAGGTACATGGATTGGTAAATCTACTTACGCTCTTGCATTAGCAGGAGATCCTGCAGAAGTTCACACCATAGACGAAAATGGATTTATGAACATGTGGGTAGAAATTCCAAACTATACACATAATATTTTTAGATATAATATGACTTCACTTGAATTTTTTAAACAAAATAAAAATGAGTTTGACTTCATATTTATTGATGGAATCATAAAAGAAGATGATATAAAAGAAATATTTAACTGTACTTCAAATAAATTTAATATTGTTTTTCACGATTTTTACTTTGAAGATTCAAAAGATAAAGGTACGAAAAATGTTTCTAATTTTATAGATGCGTGTACAGTTCATGATTGCGAATTTTTATTCGAATCTGATCTCGGACAATGTTGTGCTAGGTTAGAAATAACAAAATGAAAATAGTTGCAGTAAGAATTGGTGACAAGTATGGCCCTGAGTACGAAGAATACTTAGAGTCTAAATTGCCAGAGTATGAGTTTATATGGGTAAGAGAACCCATAAGAGAAGATGTCATCCTTCAATGGAATAAAATGTATGGCATGTCTCTTGACATAGACGAACCAATATGTGTAATGGATATTGACATTATACTTACAAACGACTATAAAGAAGTATTTGAGTATCCGATAAAACGCGGAGAGTTTGTATGTATGCCAGGCTGGTGGAGAGAAGATGCAAAGGATGAAGTCCCCTATCCAATGAATGGTGGATTCTTCAAATACTATCCAAAAGATTGCAGATATATTTACGATGAGTTTATGTCAAACACAGATCATTGGCAACAATATTATATTAAGAATGGTGTAACAAAAGGCCCAGTAAACGGTGAACAATACTTTGTTTGGGATCAGGCAAAGAAACAATTGGATATGAAACTTCTTCCCTCTTCATGGTTTACTAGATGGAAAACCACATTCGAAGACTCGGATAATCAATATGAAAAATGGCAGTGGAATATGACTCAGAAATATAAAGAAGAGACAGGGAATGATTATATCTGGATGGGCGGATTTCATGAAGATATAAAGTTTGTTCATTTTACACACGCACAAAATAAACCAAGAGATTGGAAGTATTTTGATATATCGTAGTGTCGGTAGTGATTCGAATAAAAGTACTCGTTTTACGTTGCATAAGTCAATAACCTATGACTGGCAACCACATGCAATTATATGTCATAAAAATTTAAATGAATTAAAAAAACATACGTTTGGCAGAGTTCACATTCCACCTTTTATTGTTTCTTTAGAAGGTAAGACTGTTCATATTGAAATGGAATATATTAAAGGTGTTCATTTAGCATCTCATGAGATGCAGATGATATATGAAGATTGTGTATTAAAAGAAGGTGATTTCACTATAACAAACTATACACACACTAACTTTATAAGAGAAGTAGATACAGACAAAATCTACTATGTTGACTTAGAAGATGTTGGCGAAATGGAGTTAGAAGAAAGAAAAAAAATATTTAAAAAAGATTATAGAAACACACCTACCGTAAAATATCCGTATTAGTTAAAACCCTAAACGTTATAAATAAACGTAACATGATGTACGAGTTACTTAGTATCGGATTGGGAAATGGCAGAATACGAAAAATTTACATTCGACATTGGGTCGGATATAGCAGTACAACTAGAGCTAGTAGACCTAAGTGGTAATCCAAAAGATTTAACCAATTATTCTGCAGCAGCGAAGATGAAACGGAACTACAATTCCGACTCCGCTGACACAACTGACTTTGCCGTAGCAATTCAACCTACTGATGGTATCGTAACTCTTTCCTTGACAAACCAACAAACTAACGCACTTCGTGTCGGTAACTACGTTTATGATGTGGAAATCTCCTTCGTTGACTCTAATGGGTCAACAGTAGTTGAGAGAGTACTTGAAGGAAAGATACGAGCTAACCCATCGGTAACATAATGTCAGAAACTCCTCCAGTCCAAACACATATTCGAAAAATTACAGTTGGTACTCCAGTTAGAAAAGTAACTGGTGCACAAGCACAGGGTATTGGTGACTTAACAGACGTAGATTTATCCAACCTCTCAGCAAGTGCTGTATTACAATTTAATAATTCTACAGGAAAGTTTGAAGCAACTACCGAACCAGATGGTTTAGAGTTTGACGCAGGAACTTTCTAATGGCAAATACATTTAAAATAAAAACTTCCGCTGGTACAGCGACACTAGAAGGTAAGGAAGGTTTCGATATCCTCAAGATTGGGGAAATGGGATACTCTTATGTTTCTGGTGATTCTGATGGTGGGGATAGACTTTTTATTGGTATCGGGCCTGCAAATAGTAATGGATATGCTGGTGAATATGTAACAATCGCAGGTGAATATTACACCCAACTTTTAAGTGCTCCAATTGGTAAACTAAAAGGTGGTAAGGCACTTATCGTTGATGCAAACGGAAAGATTGAAACTCAGTCTGGCACTTTAAATATAGATGATTTAGAATTTACAGATGCAACTGTAGCAGCAACATCTGGTGCATTGACACTCAGAGGTTTTGATGGTACAGTAAGTTTTGGAGGAGATAGACTTACAGATGTTGCAACACCAACTGCAGGTACAGATGGTGTAAACAAAGATTACGTTGATAACCTAGATTTACTTCATGCAAATGCAGATGAAAACCTTGCAGGAACAGGTAATATTACTGCAGGTGATAGACTTGAGATCAAGGGTAGTTTCAACACAAATACAAAACGTCACGATCTTGCAGATGGTGCACAGGTTGACATCTATCTTGATTCTGACGTAACAGGACTTTCATCATTAGAAGTTGACAATATCAGAATTGATGGTAATACTATCAGTACTCTTTCTGGAAATATGGTTCTTGATCCAACTCCAGGCGGTGATGAAGGTACATTAGTTGTTCAAGGTAACTTACAGGTTGAGGGTACAACCACAACTATTAACTCAACAACTCTTAAAGTAGATGATAAGAATATTGAACTTGCACGAGGGGCGATAGATGCAAATGCTGCAGACTCTGCAGGTATCTCGGTTCAGGGTGCGAATGCACATATCTACTATAAGGCAACTCCAGACACTTGGAATTTTAACAGAAAAGTTGTTGCACCAAATATTAAACTAGAAGGCCCTGATGGTACGCCTGGTGCGATAGAAGGTTCTTATGCAGGATTTGATTCTGATTTTAATAGTAAATCAACAGATGATCTAACTGAAGGTGACAATTTATATTATACTACTGCACGTCATAACTCAGATACATTAACACAAGTTGATAGTAGTTATGTTCAAGCAAGACAAACTCCACAGGACTTTGCATATTCATCTTTAACAGGTTCGCCTACAAATGTTTCTACATTTTCAAATGACGCAAATTACCTTGACTCAGTAACAGTTCAAAACGTAGTAGACGCAACCTATATTGATGGTTTAGTAAATTTAAATTATTTAGATTCTGCAGAAGCAATTGCTCTTATTGATAGTGCCCACGTACAATCACGACAAGACTTTGCATACAGTTCTTTAACTGGTGTTCCAACAAATGTATCAACATTTAGTAACGATGCTAACTATCTAGATTCTACAACTGTACAAGGAGTTATTAATTCTTCATACATTACAGGTTTAGTTGACACAACATTCTTGGATTCTGCAGAAGTTATTAGTATTGTTGACTCAACTTATGTAAATGCAAGACTGGATACAACCGCATTCTTAGATTCTGCTGAAGCGATTGAACTTATTGATTCAGCTCATGTTCAAGCAAGACAAACTCCACAAGATTTTTCATACAGTTCTTTAACTGGTGCACCTACTAATGTATCATCATTTACAAACGATGCAAATTACTTAGACTCAACAACAGTACAGGGTGTAATTAATCAAGCATACGTTACAGACTTAATTGATACAACATACTTGGATTCTGCTGAAGCGATTGCACTTATTGATTCAGCTCATGTTCAAGCAAGACAGATAAAGTATAATACATCTGACTTTACAGACAGTGATTATGTAACTAGTTACGTTACAGGTCTTCCTGTAAGTACATTTGATAATGATAAAAGATACTTAGATTCAAATTCTGTAACAAACTTTGTTGACAGTGCATATGTTCAAGCACGTCAAAATGATTCAGTTGGTACTGCAACACTTGCAACCAATGCAGAAAACTTAGGGGGTCAACCACCATCTTATTATACTGATTGGAATAATATTACAAACCCACCTGCTATATTGGATACAGTAGATGTTTCTAATATTATTGTTAATGACGTTGACAAAGCATTCGTAGATGGACTTGGAATAAATGCAGATAAACTTGACGGATTAGATAGACAACAATTCCTAAGAGCAGACCAATCAGATTCCATGGTCGGGTCTCTCCACATTGATTCAAACTTAGTAATCGGTGGATACATTGCAGGGCCTGAAATATTCTACATTGATCCTAATACAGTTGGAGATAACACTGGTAAGGTTGTCATTAAAGGTAACTTACAAGTTGACGGTACAGAAACTATAGTAAACTCAACTACTGTAACCATCAATGATAAAAACATTATACTTGCAGATAGTGCTGCAGACAGTGCAGAAGCAGACGGTGCAGGTATTACAGTAAATGGTTCTAATGCTACTATAACATATAATGCGACATCTGACAAGTGGGAATTTAATAAAGATATTGCTGCAGGTAATATTAATGCCACAGTTACTGGTACATTCACTGGGTTTGATTCAGACTTCGATGCAAGACTTGCGACTAAAACCACAACAGATGTTGCCGAAGGTACGAACTTATACTATACTACTGCACGTCATGACTCAGACACACTTGTACAAGTTGATAGTGCATACGTACAAGCAAGACAAGATTATGCATACAGTTCCCTAACTGGTGCACCAACTAATGTATCCTCATTTGCAAATGATGCGAATTATTTAGATTCTACAACAGTCACTGGTGTTATTGATCAAACATATGTAAGAAGTCATATAGATGCACCATATGTTCAAACGCTAATTGATGCAACATATCTAGACTCAGCTGAAGCAATTGCACTTATAGATTCAGATTATGTTCGCGCAAGATCCTCTAACCAAACACTTGACACCACGTCTGAAGTTGACTTTGCTACAGTAGACGCACCAATTGTATTTACTGCAAAGAACGCACAAGGTTCCACAATTACAAAAGGACAAGTAGTCTATGTGAATGGTGTTAGTGGAGAAGTTCCAACTGTTAGACTTGCAAACGCAGGTTCTTCTGCAACAATGCCTGCATTCGGTTTAGCGTATGCGAATGCGAATAACAATTCAGAAGTTTCAGTTGTTACATTTGGTAACCTTACAGGAGTAGACACATCTGCATTTAGTGCGGGTGATACGTTGTACGTAGACACTACAAACGGTGCGTTGACAAACGTAAAACCTGCAGGTGAATCTAATCTACTACAAAACATTGGTAAAGTTGTTCGTTCTCATGCGTCTGCAGGTGTCATTCGTGTTGGTGGTGCAGGACGTACGGCGGCAACACCTAACCTAGATAATGATCAGTTCTTCTTAGGTAATGATTCAAACTATGCGGTGGCAACAGACTTTACAGCGGCAGTTACATCAGTTGTTGATTCAAATTTTGTAAGAAATAGAGTACCCACAGATCAGGATCTTAGAACAACAGATAGTGTCACCTTTTCTGGTTTAACAGTTTCTGGTGATCTGAATGTGACAGGTAATACATATCAAGTTAATACAATCGCATACACGATCAACGATCCGTTGATTCACCTTGCTGATAGTAACGAACAATCAGATGTGGTTGATATTGGTACTATTGGTCACTATTATCGTGATGGGCAAAGACGGCATACTGGTATATTCCGTGATGCATCAAACGAAGAATATTATATCTTCAACAATATGGTTGACTCTGCGTTTGATTCAGCACTTCCACCAAACGTAATTAATCGTTCTGCTACTGACTTTGAACTCTCCACATTGAATGTTGGAACACTTCGTGGTATCTATGCAGGATTTGATTCTGACTTTAGTCAAAAAACAACTTCAGATTTGACAGAAGGTTCTAACCTTTACTATACAACCGCTCGTGCGAATACGGATATCGATACAAGAGTTGATAATGCTTATGTTCAAGAAGGCAGGATTATGCCTATAGTTCCTTAACTGGAGTTCCTACTAATGTTTCAAGTTTTACAAATGATGCAAATTACCTTGATTCCACAACAGCACAAACATTAATTGATGCGTCATATATTCAATCTAATCAAACTGATTATTTGGATTCCAATCTTACAATTCAACTTATAGATTCAGATTATGTTCGCGCAAGACAGATAACATATGACTTTTTGGACTCTGCAGAAGTAATCCAATTAATCGACAGTGCATATGTCCAAGCAAGAACTCCACAAATAGATCTCAGTGCAGTTGATCAACATATTGTTCCTGCATCTGGTAGTTTATATGATCTAGGTGACTCAAATTATTTCTGGAGAGATTTATATCTATCAGGAAGTACTATTATACTCGGTGATCTGAAACTAGCACAACACACTGGTAGACTTAGAATTACAAACCGTCATAATGGTGCAGAAGTAAAACTTGCTGCACAGAATATAGGTAACCATAAGATCGACTCTTCAGTAGTTACCTCTTTGGCAAGTGCTACTGCAAGTGCGTTACCAGTCTCTACATTTGCAAATGATGCGAACTATCTTGACTCTACGTCTGTAAAAGTAGTTATTGACTCTACATATATTGCGACTGCGATTGAAACTGATAGTAACGTAACAGTCACAATCGTAAATAATATTACAGATACAGTTGACTCCGCATATGTGTTAGATAGAATTGCAGAAGCACCATTCTTAGATTCTGCAGATGCAATACAATTAATCGATAGCACATATGTACAAGCAAGACAGACTCCACAAGATTTTGCATATAGTTCGCTAACTGGTGCACCTACTAACGTTTCTGCATTTGTCAATGATGCAAATTACTTAGATTCAACTACAGTTCAAGCATTGTTACCATCTTTTGGTAACGACTTCGTTGACTCTGCAACAGTTATTAACATTATTAATTCTGAAGGCCTTGACTCAGATCTGGTCATTGCTCTGGTTGACTCTGCATACATCCAACTTAGAGATCGTTTCCAAGACTCCTCTTTGGTCACATCTACAGTTGACGCAACCTATGTTCAAGCAAGACAGATAAAATATAATACATCTGACTTCTTAGATTCAAACACCGTTTCTCTTGTAGTTGACAGTGCGTACATTGCTGCAAGAACAACTGCAGGTACAGACTCTGCCGCCATCATTAATTTAATAGACAGTGATTATGTAAACGCAAGAGTGTCTGGTGCAGACTCTGCAATCAATGCATCTGAAGCACTCAACGCTGACAAACTAGATGGTCAACATGGATCTTACTACTTAGATTATAATAATTTTACCAACACACCAAGTATACCAAATGTTGACAAATCATATGTTGATGCATTAAATGTGGATGCAGATACTCTCGATGGTCAAGATGGAACATACTATCTAAACTATAACAACTTATCAAATACACCTACAACATTAACAACCACTGATGTTAAGAATATTTTTAATTCTAGTGGTGATGATGAGATCAGTACAGGTGCGGTAGTTGATGCTAAGTATCTTGAGTTTCCACATGACGGTGGAACACAACATTCGTTCTCTGTTGAAGTTGTATCTAAAACATCTGCACACAGATATCAAGGATCTGGATCTTCTAATGGTTATCAGATCGATGGTGTAGAGTCTCCATTCTTACAACTAGTACCAGGCAACACGTATCGATTCGATCAGTCAAACGGAACCAATGGATCTCACCAACTTAGATTCTATTATGATGCTGCAAGAACAACTGCTTACACATCTGGGGTTACCTATAACGGTGTAGCAGGTAATGCAGGGGCGTACACACAGATTGTTATCAGTGAAAGTACTCCTCCAGTTCTTTACTACCAATGTGTTAACCATGGTTACATGGGTAATGCGGTCTTTACACAGACTCGTAATTTAACAGGATTTACCACAGACGATCTTACTGAAGGTTCAACAAATCTTTATTACGACTCTTCCACAACAACAGCAATAATAGACTCTGACTATATTCAAACAAGAACACGTATTGGTCTTAATGACATAGATTTTGGTTCAAACAAAATTCTATATGCAAACGTCTATTCAACTACAGGTGATTTACCAAGTGCATCTACTTACCATGGTATGTTTGCTCATGTTCATGGAACTGGTAAAGGTTACT
>Ga0213858_10000067_pt1 | contig 42754 bp, 23 predicted proteins | sample PICome_FD_160122 | JGI IMG/M metagenome (GOLD analysis project Ga0213858, IMG submission 160122) | Coastal seawater microbial communities near Pivers Island, North Carolina, United States - PICO245 | ecosystem: Environmental > Aquatic > Marine > Coastal | place: USA: North Carolina | collected... | reverse complement strand
TCCAGACTTTTTCTTTCCTGATTTTTTGGTCCAGGCTGCTCCTTCATTTACTTCTTCGTGGGGAACATCCAAGGATTCACTTACGCCACTATCCATATAATCAGCTACAGTATCAAGGTAATCAGTTGCACGGGTAATCTTAGATTGGACCCATGCCTCAAGGTTACCGTCACCTTGGACGTGCTTATTTATTCTTTCAATAGCAGTCATCGATACAGCTAATTCTCTACGAACCATGCTATATTCTGAATACTCGTTTAATTGAGTGCGGAGTTGTCTGAAAGATTTCATTACATTTAACCCATGTGAGCGATTTTAGTTGCAAAGATATCAGTTACACTACCACCTACTTCTAATGTATCTGTAGGTTCTTTATCAATAACAACTGGTCTATGTGGAGCAAGAAAGAAACTACCTAATATATCTCCACCAGCATTCTTAAGTGTAACTAGATGAGAATTTCCACCAGCGTGGTTGTGCTGCAATAATACTTTAGTCCCTTCAAAAACAGGGTCTCCAGCGTCTGTGAGAGGAATTGCTTCGCTTAATAGTTTGATAATATTCATATTAACCCTCTACAGTTACAGGAGAAGCGTAAACAAACCCAGTGGCAGAACCAGCAGCAACACCAGGAGCAAGTCTTATCTGAATAGTTTCTCCAGATGTTTCTGGGATGTAAGTTGGAATGTTGGGGTCGTCAAGCACTGTAGGGGTTGCATGTTTTGAAACATAAACTGTTTCTGCAGGTTTGACAATCATGTCATAATAATTAAAAACCTCTACATTATTTTGTTGGAAAACACTGAATGGTTCGCCAGTAGCAGGATTGAGAGCTTGCACTTGCACAAGTCTTGCTACGATAGGAAAATCTGATTGGTTATCAATTCTAACGGTAGTTGCTCGCAGAATTTCTTTCCCGTTTAACATTCCTCCTCCATTACCAGAAGGATATGCTGCGTCAATTGTTGTAGCATCGATAGATGTAATTTGTCCAAGTGGTCTTACAGTGTTCATTTTAGTTTCCCTGTTTATTCTTCGACCTTCCCACGCTTGAGCATCTTCTGCAACTCAGCAGTGCTACCCAAGAAGATAGCATTGTTTGTGACAGAGGAAGGACCTTTTTTCTCCTCATCCTTATTTAGGTTTTTCATCTTTTGTTGTAGGTCAATCAACTTATCAGACATGTCAGCAACCTGCTTCATGGCGTTGACTGCCACCTCAAATGCTCTAGGGTGACCAGACTCCTGAGCGACCTCTAGAGCGCCCTGTACTGCCTCTTGACCCTGCTCGATGAGTCTATACAACTCTCCTCGGGTATATTCGTAATCTTTAGTAGCGTCAACGTTTTCTTCTTCCTTCACAATCTCAGCAGGTTTGGTTTCCTCTGAGACATCGATATCAAAGATTTCTTCCATATTATCCTCAAACTTTGTCATAAGATTTCAATCCCTTCATTGAATCCGAAGTCGTCATCTGGATTGAGCAGTAATGTATCTGCAGCATCGATAACACTATCTGCATTAAGGTCTGTCTTCGCTTCTGGTTGTGTGGTGTAACGCATCGTCCTCTTATGTTGATTCAAGTCACCAACGTTTGCTTCCACAACACTCTTACGAATGAGGTCTGCATTGACAAGAGGACCGTAGAGATATGTCTTAGCAGTAAATCCTAATGTGTAGATGATGCTTCTTCTAGTCATGAAGTCATCTTCATAATCATCTTCATAGTCAATAGAGTTGAGGACATATGCAATGTCTCTCTTCTCTTCCATATCAGGAATCATATTTACTGTGACAGTAAATGCTGGTTGGAAGAATGGCAGAATCTGCTCAATAATCTGCAGAGCATCATCCTGTGACTTTGCAATGATGCCTAATTCAAAACCAATGTTGTATGGCACTGGCATGTATTGCTTCTTAGCACTAGTGCTAGACCCATCTTCCTTTAAGTAATACTGAATAGGACTCGTCTTTCTTGACGGGTCATAATTCATAGTTGTCATCTCAAATGAGATTCTAGGAAGAGTGATAGCAACCTTACGACCTACCTCAGGATTCTGCTCTAGGCGAGCAAGAAACTTATTCTTAGGACCATAGGCAACTGCTACCTTCTGACGCTCAATCTCAACATTCGTCTCAGGGTCTTTCTTGATGACCTGAATGTTGTTAAACAGCGTGCCGAAAGCAACTACAGTTTTTTTAATACATGAGTGATAAAAATGACTACCTAACATCAGAAGCTATCCGTTTTGTTTCCATACTCACCGAATGGGTTGCCTTCGGTCCAATCAATAATATCGTCGCCAAAGTCCTCAAGATATTGATTCTGAGAGAAGTCATTATTCTCAAGGTCGATGTCAATAGTAGAGAAGGATTCAACTTCATATGTTGTGCCAGTGGTTTGACCAATGATGTTGGCATCTTCTACTAAATCACCATTTATATAGGTGAGTTTCAATTCTCTGGTGGTTGGGTCCCAATCAGCAACCGTAGCAATAACTTCTACTTGATTGCCAGCAGTATCTGTATATGTTTGACGGACCTTCTCCATGATTTCATAGTTGCCAGTCCCTGTATCTTTGAGGTATACTGGGAATTCATATGCGTTTTGACTTTCCTTACCAATACTATCAAGACTAATATTACCAGTCTCGAAGATAGCGTTGCCTGCCTCGTAGATTTCAGCAGTCATGGTAAAGTAGTAAATCTTTCCTAACTGATAGAAAGGAGTTTCTCTTTCTACAAACTTGATTTCATAGAAATCATTTGTTAGTGGATAATAAATCAAGTCCCCCTCATTTGGTCTTGCAGGAATAGTAAGAGTCAATGACCTTGCCATGACATCTTCCCATCTTCTCTGTGATACAACGAAAGTAATTTCGTCAGTAACGCGAAGACCAAACTTAGAAATGAATTCAGACTGGGCACCAAAACCTTCCACGTTTACGAGATACATCTCAATAAGATATGCCTCTTTAAACTTGGACATCACAACGTCTTGCAGTGCTCTATCAATGAGCATCTGTCTGGGGATGTAGAAAACCTCAGCACCAAATAACTTTAGTTGCTCATCAACTAAATCCTGGACAAGTCTTTGCTCGGGGGTAATACCACCGTGCTGTGGAAAGTATACACTCTTAGGCATGTCAACCGATTGCGTCTAGTGGTGGTAATTCGTAATCTGAAATCATCTTTGCTTCGATTTCATCTAACTCCCTTTGACCGTCAGAGAATAACTTCTCTCCATTGAGTGACACAGCACCAGGAAGTTGGATGCCATTAAACTTGATTAGATTCTGACCCCACTGTCTCTTGATGAGAGCAGTTAGATATCTCTTCAAGAAGAAGTCATTATAAATTGCTGTGTGGTCTGCTGGATTCAATGCACGATAACACTCAACGATGATGTATCGGTCATCATTCATATTCTTTGCTTCATAATCAATGTAGAGTCTATTCTGTCTCTTGGTGTATCTGAGTTGAATAAACGCACCAGTATTCAATACCATATCCAGAGTTTCTAGATATGATTTGGTCATGTAATAGTTTAGAATATCTAATGACCCGAATGCATACAAGTCATTCAAAAACATTTGATATTCAATACCAAACAAGTCGCCACGAATACTACTAGCAACGAAAGAAAACAATCTTTCAACACCAATGATATGCTCTGGCATTTCGATATAGTTATTCCTCTCCTCCCACACATCTCCATTAGGAGCAGTGGTAGTGGTGTTACTCTCTTGGAAACGAGTTACATCAGCAGCAGTAACTTTGTGCTTGAGAAACATTTTCTCAACACCATCAAAATGCCTTTCGTTGAAATACTGTAGTGCCTCATCCACCAAGTCTTCTACTTGGTCTTCGTCTACGTTAATTTCTAGCACTGGAGCACCCAGTCTACGAAGGCAGTAATCAATTAATTCTTGCCTTGTAGCAGGTTTAGATTTAGACATGAATACAAAGAGACCCTTCTTATCTATTTATCTGTATGAATATTAGTCTTCAGATAATTGTGGAGAGTAGGACACCGCATAGCTTTATCTAAATTTTTAGAATACCAATAATCCCATGAAGCACTACTCTCATCAACCAAAGATTCATAATCTACATCATCAAATAACTGTTTTAATTCTACATCTAATTTTGATGTAAAATTATAATTCATACCAGCAGCAATCGGAATATCTCCTGCATATACATCATTAGGGCATCTATTTTCACGACCCTTTGCATAGGATAATTTTAAAGAAGCATTAGATGGTCTTACTACTCTAGAAACTAATTCATCCGTCATTCTATTTCTTTGGCGAGTAACATCTCTCCAGTATTCAGTATCATTTCTATTTGATAAAGAATAATGCATAGCAACAAACTCGGCAAACTCATAAAACAATTCTTTCGTTGCAGAATTATATGAATCCACATCAAATTGAGTATAAACATCACTGCGCTGCAATGTCCTCATCAACTGAAGTAAAAATTCGTGGACTGTAAACAAACCATTACTCTCCAGAGGCTCTACAAATCCTGCTGCTAATCCGATGCCAACAACATTTTTTACCCACGTCCTATCATGAATACCAACTCTCATAGTGATAGGTCTAAACGTCATCGCATCTACTTGCTCTCTAGTCCTAGGGATGACAACCTTATCTGACATTAGATATTGTTTGAATTCTTCTAATGCTTCTTCATCGGTTATATACTTGTCAGAATAAACATATCCTGTGCCAATTCTAGACCATAAAGGAATATTCCAGCACCAACCATTCCCGATAGCAGTGCTATTAGTAAAACATTCTATCTCTTTTTCTCTATCGATATATGGTAAATGTGTTGCCCAAGCTTTATTATTTGGCAGAATATCATTGAAAGAAATAAATTCTTCATTCAATGTTTGAGATAACAATAAACTCTTAAATCCTGTGCAGTCAATATATAAGTCTGCTTTATGTTTGTTGCCACTTTTTAATATTAGATGGTCAATACCATCGTCATTTACAACTACATCTTCAACACTATCTTGGATGAGATTTACACCTCTAGGTAAACAATAATTTTTCTTTAATACCTGTCCAAATTTTGTTGCATCAAAATGATATGCAGTATCCCACTGCATACTAAATGGATATTTTTCTGGGTCATCTGAAATTCTATTATTCTCAATGAGAGGCATTGATGTATAATGTGCCCTGCAATATTCTTGCACAGGGGTTTCGGGTCTCAATGCTTTTTTAACAAACCATGTATTAAATCCATCAAAATTATCACCAATTAATCTTCTCTCTCCAAATGGATAATGAAATCCACCTGCATCCTTTTTGTAAAAATCTGTAAATTTGATGCTCATTTTATATGAAGCATCAGTTTCTTGCATAAAGTCTTTATCCTCTATACCAAGAAGACTTTTCCATTTATTAATTTGTCCTAAGGTGCTTTCTCCAACACCCACAATTGGATAGTCTGGACTTTCAATAATTGAGATATTTTTATCAGAAAAAAACCTAGCAAAAGTGGCGGCAGTCATCCAACCAGATGAACCACCGCCAACGATAGTAATATTCTCAAAGGAATAAGACATAATGTAAATTTATTGTTTCAAGTATTTATTAGATTTGCTGACCGTCTCCTCTTACACGGACAACACAGAATCCACTGCCGCCTCTACCACCATTGTTTTCTGGTGAATGGTGTCCACTGCCACCGCCGCTGCCAGTTCTGTCACTACCGCTAACACCTGCATTATGGTGCCATTGTGTGCCACGTCCACCACCATAGGATCCGCCTGATGAAGGTGGATAATAACCCCAACCGTAGTGACTACCGCCACCACCGCCGCCGCCATATCCTCTTCCTAGGAGTACACGACCAGGACCGCCTTGGGAATATCCATTACCGCCAGCACCACCGCCACCCGCGCCAACATATGATGGACACTCATTTTTTTGACCGCCACGATAACCATAGTGAGTTGCACCAGGATTTGGTGGAGCAGTTGAAGAACCACCACCATAATATCCACCCCAGTGAGCGTTGGCACCACCAGCGCACCCGCCTGGTTGTCCAGGCTCACCTGACCATCTGCCAGGACGCCCGCCGCCGTCACAGCTAAGTGATCCGAATGACGAAGCTCTTCCTGCTACACCATATCCACCATGACTACTTGCGCCTGAGCCACCACCACCAATAGTGATGCTAGTAGCTGAAACAGTGCTTAATGTATATGAGTTGTGAAATAGAGATCCACCAGCACCACCACCGCCAGACAATCCTCCAGCTGCACCAGCACCGCCAGCACATAAAAGCACCTGAGCTTTAACGGGAATTGGTGGTGCAGATAAACTGTAAGTCAAATCAGATTGAGTGGTATTCCAAGAACCACTAGTGCTACCATTATATACTTTTTCATATACTGCATTTGCTGAACCTGCGGTACCACTAATTAAGCTAAAACCCTCCTGTGAAACCCAAACGTCGAGGGAGCCGCCGCCCCCTCCGCCGCCGAATGCTTTACTCCCTGTGAAACTTCCTAAAAATGGCATTTTGTTTTACCTCCTATTGTAATTATATATCGTATCAACCGAAGGAAGATGCAACACCATAAACCTGCCAAGTAGACCCGTCATAAACCATGGATAGGGACCAAATATCGTGTCTGCTAGCATTACCTGTTGGTTGTGAAGCATTTGCCCACTTAATGGTATAAGAGCTACCATTAATACCGAAGGAAGATGCTACCTTGTATGGTGTGCCACCCTGAGAAACAACTACCGCGATTGTGTATGCTCTTGATTGACCAGAGACAGCAGGGACATTCGCGATACCGATAGTGATATCACCAGCAAGCGATGGATGATAGTAAACACCCTGTGCTCCGAAATCGTAACTAACGTTTCCAGATTCGCCAGAGTTTCTTACCTGGACTCTTTCTTGGACACCAGAGAAACCAGAGATTCCGCTAACTGATAGTCCAGTCAATTCACCAACAGAAGTTAGTGAAGAAGCAGTAACGCCACTACCAAGAGTGCTCTGTGATAGGACCTGGACACCACTGATTTGTAGACCGTTGCCACCAACGTTTAGAGCATCAGATAGATTCCATCTGGTGTTGCTATTGTCATACTTGAGTGACCTACCAGATGTGCCAACTACGATACCAGCACCATCTGCTGCAGCAGCATCTGCAGACCCACTACCAATGATAATCTCCTTATCGGTGATTTCCAAGTTGGTTGAGTTAACGGTGGTTGTTGTGCCTGCAACGGTTAGGTTACCAGCAGCAGTGATGTTACCTGCCTTGTCAACGTTAAACTTAGACTGACCATCAACGTCTGCTTTAATTAGAGACGAAGTAACTTGTGAGTTGGTATCTGTAACATCAATGTCAATTGCATTGAAGACAGTAGCAGAATCATTCCATGTAGGACGTGTCTTAGTGTTGCCAACAATGTCTAGGTCAGTAGCAATCTTCTGCTTTCTTTCACATGTAATAGCACCAGTTGCAGGTGAAACTGCAGTGCCAGACATCACATATGTGAATGAGTTGTTTGCAGTGTCAATAGACTGGACAATATATGTGCCGTTGTAGTTTGATTGGTCAGCACCAGCGATAATAACTTCATCACCTTGGAAAACATTATTTGGGACGAATGAAGTTACAGTTGCAGTTGTGCCAGAAGACTCAAGTGCAGAAACACCGATTGTCTGTGCAGTTCTTCCGATGCTGCTACCAGTTTGAGAGTCAACGTATGTCTTAACTGCCAACTGAGTAGGACATGCAGTGTCTCTAGAGAAGTCACCACCGAGTGTTACATCAGTAGAGAATTCGTTAATCGATGCACCCAACTGAGCACCGATGGTGCCTAGTCGTAGTGAAGCAAGACCGCTTAGGTCGAATGCGTTAGCATCGAGTGTTGCACTACCAGTTGCCTGCTCAACCTTGAAGAATTCACCAACACGGAAGTTACCATCTTGGTCAGTAGAGACATAATAAACACGACCTGGGAAGTCTTCGTAAACTTCATTGAGTTGATTAGGATCTTGTAGAGGCTGGTCAGGCCAGTTGGTGGTTGTCTTCGTGCCTGTGCCGACATTCAAGAAGTCGTGGGAAGTAAGTCTAACCTGTGAGTAGTTTAGACGCATCTCAAATCCTTGACCACTTGCTGCCGCAACCGTCTTAGGTTGTGAGAAGGTAACAGTTGCTTGACCAACTAGAGCAGAGTTTACAGCAGTGACTCTCAAGAATTCATTCTCAATCTTGATGATGTCGTTAGCATCAAAGTTGGAGATAGAGAAGATAGGTAGAGTAGTTACTGCAGTGTCGATATCACCCTTAAGTGTGGTTGCCGCTGCGGTCTTAGTTACATAGTATACAACGCTACCGTCAGCGTGCTCTGCTGCTGTAGTCCCTTCAGACCCTCTAGTAACTGTTACACCGAGACCAGCGTTAATCGCGCTGATTTCCATGAATTCGTTGCCGATGAGGATGAAGTTGTTTGCACCAGCGGTCATACCAGATAGGATAGAAGTATCCTGGAAGGTGATGTCAGTAGTTGTGGTGTCGAGAGCCTGTGTGCCTGCTCGGTCTAGTCTAGTTGAAGTAGAAGAGACGTTATATAGGTCAACGTCAGTACCACCAGTGTGTACTGCCTTTGTGCTACCACCACTGCTGCTCTGTAGATAAACTTTAGACCCACCTTGTGCAACAGCAGGAGAAATATCGTTTAGACCAGGCTTAGAGTATGTGAAAGTTGTGCCGTCGATAAGAGTGACAGTTTCTCTTTCAAATGGTGCTGAAGCATATGGTTGATAAACTGCGTTTGCAATTACAACTACAACTTCGTCACCAGATGTTAGACCGTGTGAAGCAGAAGTTACGATGGTAACTGTGTCGTTGGAGTATGCAACTGTAGAAATTTCAACTGCAGTTGGTTCTGCACCAGGGACATCACGTTGACGTAGAGTCGATAGTGAGAGGTTTTGTGCAGTATCTGGGTCAACAACGTCTGCAACAACGTAGTATCCGCCGTCATCATACTGGGAAGACCCAGCAACATTCAAGAAGTTGGTTGAAGAGTTTGGTTTTGGTAGGACTGCTTGACCACCAGAAACAGGTAGGTTATCCATGGTAAAGATTGTACCAGAGATACCAGCAAGTGCTGCTGCTGCATCTGTTGTGCCAGTAGCGCCTGACCCAACAACGGTGCCTGAAGAAACACCTTGAATTGGGAGACCATTACCGAATGTGCCCGTGATAGGCTCGATTAGTAGATACTCATCTTGGACATACAAGACCAATGCAAGAGCATAGTTTGCGTTAGATGTTGAGTAGTCAATGTTGCCATTGCCGTCATCTTCACCCTGGACGACCTGCTCAAGTTTCTTGAATAGGACAGAGTTTTCTTCGTAAACAAAGTTGAGTCTCTGACCTCTAACAGTACCTGTAAGTGCGGTTTCTGTGGGGTCGGTGCCTGAAGATACACAACCATACTCACCGTAGGAGTTGTTACCAGCAACGGAGCGGATTCTACCACCACCTGTGCAAGTGTAACCAATGTGTGCGTAGTAGGTGAAGGAAGAAACGATTTCAGCGTTACCTAGGTCCTTACACCAGAAACCTACACCACCATCATGGAATTGTGTGAAGGAGTCAAACAGCATAGAGCCGTTAGAGGTGACAGAGTAGATGCTCTTGTCAATAATACAACCAACACCACCACCGCTATTTGCATCGCCAGATGATGGGCGACCAGAGAATGCAGAGCACTGAGTAATATAAGGTGACTTAGTTGTGATTGCGTCGTTAGGATGTAGACGTAAGAATACACCACGGATAGTTGCTTGGGTGATATCCCAAGAGTTATTTGCACCAACAGCAGGAGTGAAACCTTCCATGCCGACCATAACGAGGTCTTTGAGGGTTACAGCTTCTGATAGGAAGAACATCGTAGAGAATCTGTTCTCTACAGGTGATGCGTCAGTTGACTGCGTGTTAGGATCTGGTTTGATAATCGTAGCACGGAGGTTATCACCAACAATCGATGTGTAAGGTGTGGTGATAAGAGGTAGTTGCTCTTCGTAGGTGCCTGACTTAACAAAGATAGTTACGATGTTGTCAGCAGTACCTTGGTTTGCAGTTTGTGCAAGAGCATAGCGTAGTGATCTCCAAGGCTTGGAGATATTCTTACCGAAGTCTGGGTCATCAGTGCCATCAGTTGAAACGTAGTAAACGTTAGCACACCAGTTGTTTCTTTCCCATGCAGGAAGACCTTGGTCGTCAACGGTTAGGATATCGCCTTCGTTGCCAATTGCAAGGTTAACGTTTGCACCACCGTTGTTACGGAATAGGATGTCACCAGGGTTTGATAGCGTTAGAGTAGACTCGCCTTGTGCAAGTGCCTGCCAGTTGGTGCCACCAGTATTTGTTTGGTCGGCAACAGGGTCAATGTTGATGTTGTGGTCAGTTAGACATACCCAAGAAGCAGACGTTGAGGATACAACATCATTGATTTGATATGTGTTAGCAGAATTCCAAGGACCTCTCCAGTTAAGACCTGAAGAAACCAACTCCCAAGCAGATGTGTCAGTTGGATATACACCAGCGTTGCCAGTAACAATCTTAACAAAAGTGTTACCACCAAACTGGACTACATCACCAGGGACATATTCGGTTGCGTTGTCATACTCACCCTTAACATCAAAACCAGTGGTTAGAATGTCCCAAGCGGAAGTATTTGCGTTTGGTTGGAGGTTAGTGTGGATTGTCTTTGCCACATAGGTGTAACCACCAAAGTTGACAATATCGCCAGGTTGATATTCAACAGCGTTAGACCAAGTATCTTCAAACTTGAGAGACTCAAGATATAACTGGAATTTAGACTCGTCGAAACTAATACCAGAGGTATGTGCAGTATCGCAAAGATATAGACTATTACCATATCTTACAATGTCATTAATCTTGTAATAGACACTGTTAGACCAAGCACCTTTATAATCAACACTACTTACATATAGTGTCCAATTGATTTGGGAAGCATAGAATTGGTCTTCCGTTGATGGTGAAGTGTGGTTTGACACACATAGATACTGGTTAGCGCCAAAGCTAACGAGGTCATTGACAGCATAGAAAGTGTTTGCTGTCCAGACACCCATCATTCTGGTGCCAGGGACATGCAACTGCCATCTTGGTGTTGCGATATCGTAATCAGTGGAGTCCCACTGAGTCTCGTCAGATGCGGAGGTGTGGTTGACGACACAAACGTATGTGTTGCCTTTGAAAGCAACAATGTCGTCAATGACATAAGCGGTAGATGCTTGCCAATCTCCTCTCCAGTTGAATTTTAGTCTACCTAATCTGAAATCAGCCATTTTTTATATTTCCTATGAGTCCGTGGTGAATAAAAGACGTTTGTGCCGTTGGGCGATTATTTTGGTCCTACGGTGTAATCGTAAGTGCCAAATCTGGCAACGAAATAACCTTCGTCGTCAATGAAGTAGGTTATCTTTCTTGCTTCAAACTTATACTGTTGATATTTATCAATGTTTTCATTATTACTGTATGATTTAACCGTATCCTCAACTCGGATAGTTAAGTCAGTGACATCATTGATTTTAGATGAGGCAACTGTTACAGTTTCGTTGGGTGAGAAGGAAGCACCACCAGAATGAATTTGGATTTGACTAATCAATCCTGCACCATCTCTAGTGATGAGTAGATTCAATCCACTTCCTGGCACTTGGTTTGGCTCACCATCACCATCTCCATTACCAACCAATCCAGTTACAGTGTAAGTAACATTTGCATCTGAATCGTTTGGAATACCACCAGAAATCAGAGAGACTTCTTTTACTGCACCAACTTCGACAACGTTATTCCATGCATCCATGAAATCTGTCTGACCCGTGCCGTCGATGTTGAAAACATCGATAGTCTCATCATCAGATGTGTTTGTCTTAGTGTAGTTCAGCATTCCGTCTGCGTCACGACGGAGAGCATGGAAATAGAAGCGATTAGATTGGTTGAAAAACGAATACATACCGCTTCCACCACCTGATCCGCCGTCCATGCCTGATTCACTTAGGTATAGCGCCATTTATAACCCCAACAAGAGTGTTCTAGAATCAATTTTATTTATATCGTCAAATGTATTTATAATATTTGAGGTTTTTGGTCAGGCGTATACTTTCCAGACAGTGCCTGTCCAAACGATGAGTACTTCTACTCCAGCAACGTCTAAAATGTAAGGTGAATCGATGTCTCCAGTTTTATCTTGGAATGTTTTACCAGTCCCTGCGTCCAAGATTACATTGTATGCATCCCAGCTATTTTTCATGTCAGCAAATGTAATCGTGTTACCGATGTTTGGTGACGTAGGTAATACAACAGTAATGTCAGCTGCATTAGTATTTGTATCAACTAGATATCTTGCTGCAACCTGTGCTGTAAAGTCTCCAGTTTCTACAGCAAAACTAGCGCCTGCAGCAATGTTGTTACTACCTCTAACAACTAGGTCGCCCTTAATTTCAACAACACCTGTGACACCATCGTCGTTGTTTGGGTCTAAGACCATATCGCCAGAAGACTTAACTCTATTTGTTAATAGAGTATTCATGGTGAAGTCACCAGTATCTTCAAGAATAACTGGTGTTACCGAGTTAGCAAACATGTTGATGGTATTGACCTTGCCCCAAGCAAGAGTACCAGCGCCATCGGTGATGAGCATTTCATCTGCTTGCCCATCATCTACAGGTAAAGTTAATGTATAATCTCCTGTTAGTGATGATGGTGATTTAATAGACACATAGCGTAATGTGCCTGTCCCTGTGCTTAGTTTTACGGAATTGTTATTCTCAACAATTAATCCGTTTTTTACTGTAAATTCCTTGTTATATACTGCCACGGTTCACTCTCCCCGTTTGTAGTGTTTGCTTAATATTTATTATACAACGAATGCTGTTGCACTCATTTTATAAACAACATCATTGCTATTGCTAGATGGTGTTAAAACAATAAAGACTTTATTAGAAATCCATCTTGCTTCCAATTCTATAGTAGGATTATTATCATCACTTCTTAAAGTATTTTGCTCAGTAGTCCAAATGTCACCACTGCCATCTGCTAACACAGTGAATTTGGTAACTTCTTTTTCACCATTTTGTGCCACAGTATAAAAAACATAATCCACAGCGTTGTAGTTAGTTGCAGCCCAACTTTCGATTGTTAAACTGTGGTCAGCAAGAGATGACGTTGATGTATCTCCTGTCTTTACATATGTCTTAGTAATCTCGGCATTACTAGTATCTTTCCTGACAGTATCTTTTACATAAAGATCGCCAAAAATTTCTGCACCATCTAATCTGGTTTCAAATTTCTTAGAATTATTATAGTAAAGGTCTACTTTACCATCTGTGACGAAACCCGCTTTTACCTCACTGCCAGCAGAATTCCAAAATATAATTTCATCTCCCCAGACATTTAAATTTCCAGTCCCATTCTCTCTGATGTTAGATGCACTACCACTATGATAAATCTGCAAATCACCAGCAGCGCCAAAGTGTAATATATCACTATCACCAAGATATACATTAGATTGGAATGTAGAATTGCCAGATACATTCAATGAAGTTAAAGTAGTAGCACCAGAAACATCCAAAGATGTTAGTGTGCCAACAGAAGTTAGAGAAGATGAAACAATATTTGCACCAAGAGATGTAGACCCAATAACTGTAGTACCTGCAATCTTGTAAGTCTTGCTAGTAGCAAGATTCATACTCTCGGATGATGTCCACGAAGTATTTGCTAGGTCGTATGTTAGAGATACACCCGAAGTGCCGATGTTAAATCCTGCGCCATCAGCAGCTTGAGTAGTTGTAGTGCCATCACCAATAATAATGAGTTTATCAGTAACTTCTAAATTGGTTGTAGAAATAGTTGTTGTAGTCCCAGTAACATTCAAGTTACCAGAAATTGTTACCGTAGTGCCATCATCTGTGATATTAGAATCTACAAACTGCTCGTTTGCATCATCCCATCTCAAGAAAGTATTGTTTGAAAAGTTGGGAGCATTCTTGAGACGTAATGTTACGTCAGTGCCACCATCAAACGAAGTGAGACCACCAGTATCTTCTAGACCTTCACTGATGAATAGAGTCTTATCAATAGATGCTTCGATGGTGATATCTGCAGTGCCATCGAAAGAAACACCGTTGATAGTCCTTGCAGTTTCTAGAGCAGTAGCAGTATCTGCGTTACCTGTTAAGTCTCCTGTAAATTCCTGCGAATGGATATTGAGAAATTTGAATCCAGATGACCCAAGATTATATGTAGTATTTGCTGCTGGTAAAACATTAGCACCAAAAGTAGCATTGGTAAAATCTTGCCTAGCAATCTCGTAACCACCAGCAGTTACACCATCATGCAACCTGAGTGAATAGTTACTAAGGTTTACTGACAACTCACCTTCAGCGCCAGTAAAGTTATTATTTTGGGTGCCTGTGCCCCTTCTAAATTGTACCTGAGTTGCCATTGATTAATACCTATAATATCTTATACTGTTCCTAAATCAACTAATAAAATTGTGCCAATGGGCTCCATGTTATCCCAAGATGGAATAGTAGAAACACCGAAAGCGTCAGTAGTATCTTTTAGTGGGTCACTTGGGTCAGACCCAGCGTTATAATCTCCAGTTGGAAACAACTGAAGACCAGGCATTTGAATCCATTGGACACCAGATCCTGTGGATGCCAGAACATAACCAGATGCCCCTGTGCTACCATTAGCAGTAAGGGTTCCAACTAGTTTTAAGTCAGTTGCAGTGACATTAATTCCATCCCACGATAGGTTTGGAGATGCACCATAACTTCCATTGTCATTGAATTGAAATTCACCGTTGTTACCTGCTAGTGTTGTAGCAGACCCAACATCGATGATTGATTCAACACTATTATATGATTTTTTTAGGAAAAGCTTACCATCAGAGGTATTAATTGCTAACTCGCCCAGTTCAAGTTGCGCCGTAGTGGGCACACGCCCAGATACAGCAGTACGTTTGATTCTAATCTGCGGCGATGCCATATGGCTCCTCTCAAATAGTGCTATTTAGCGTGAGGTGACTTTATGTAAAGTCTTCTTGGGCAGTATTTACTGCTTGCTTCTTTCTAGTACCCGAGGACTTCTTTTCTTCTAACTGGGTAATTTGCTCCTGTAAGGAATTTACTTTCTGTGCTAGAAGATTGCCTCTGGTCTCAAGTAAGATATTTTGATGAATCAGGTCTGCCATTCTTTTTTGGTAGACCTGAACCAACGACGAATAATCAATTTCAACATCATTCATAATTTTTACCTTTTATTATCAGAATGTACCACCATCTACGAGTGTGTTGATTAACTCGAAGGTGCCACTGTTATTATTTAACACTTGGTTGGTTGGGGTGCCGAAGTCGCCCATCCATAGACCACCAATCTGGACATCAGCAAGTGTGCCAGTTAGTTGAGGACCAGCTGCTTCAGTTGCATCAGAAACAAAGACGAAACCAGTGTTACCGTCCCAGAAAGCAGATGATGTCTTAGCAGCAGTGCCATTGTGATAATGGAATCTGAAACCAAGGTCATTTGTTGTGGTAGAAGAAGGAGCAGCGCCAGAGACAGTGCCCAATTCCATTACCGCATCATCGACAACCACATTAGTTGTAGAAACAGTGGTGGTTGATCCACTAACGGTTAGGTCGCCATTGATAACGAAGTTACCAGCAGCAGTTGCGTTTGCACCAGATAGGGAGAAAACGGTAGTGCCACCGTTGGACTTAATGTCATTACCACCTACAGTGATGTCACCAGTAGTCGTTAAACTACCACCAGTAGTAACATCGGAACCACTATAGGTAATAGGAGCATCAGTTAGTTGACCAGCGGTATCATTCCATGCCATTACTGTGGCATCGGTTAAAGCACCACTATTCTTGAGCTCGATATCGTCAGCGTTAACTGTGATACCTACACCAGCGCCAACTTCTAGGTCAACTGTTTGACCTTCGCCTGCAGAAGAAGTCTTGGTAAGACCAGCACCTGCAGTTACATCTTCGACATAGTTACCAGTGGTGTCAGTGCCGAGAGCAACAGAGTTAGCAGCAACAGTTGTTGTAATTGTTACATTACCCAAATTGGTAACAGTTGCTGTGCCAGTAACGTCACCAGAAAGAGTGATGTCAAAATCGGAGACATCAAAATCTAGTTTGCCATTGGTGTCATCATAAGTGACAGAAATGCCAGCTTCTGTGTTGCTGGAAACCATATCACCAGCAATGTCCTGAATTCTCTCTACGTTGAGAGTGACATCACCAGAAGTTACAGTAAAGTCAGTGCCATCGAAAGTTGCAACACCAGCATTGGTTTCTGTTGCTAACTCAGCAGCAATGAGAATCTGGTTGTCTGATACAGTGGTATCAATACCTTCGCCAGCAGCAAAAGTTAACGTTTCTCCAGTATTGAATGTATCAGAAGTGCCTGACTCTGCAGCAATAGTGAATGATGAAGCTGCTGGTTGCTGGAAAGAAAGATTACCACTGCCATCCGTGGTCAAGATGTGTCCGCTACTACCATCTACTGAAGGTAGTGTAAACGAAATGTCTGATGCTACGTCAGGTGCTGCAAGACTTACGCTACCACCACCACTTGCGTCGGTGCGTGAGTAGAGTTTAACTGCATGACCTGTTGTGCCAGTCTCTTTAACCCAATAACGGGCAGAGCCTAAAAACTTATTATTGCCAGATGTGCCATCAAGACCAAGATATAGATTATATTCATCATTAACAAAAGCGGGCTCACCTGCGGCGAGAGCTGGCAGATTAGCCTGCGAGCCTCTTTTAAACTTAATTGTTGGTGCCGCCATTTACTTTTCCTACAGAGTACAGAATTCTAGTATTATTTATGAATTAGAAAGACCCAGCATCAACATCGATAAGGTTATCCAAATCAGTATCGAGAGTATCGATAAAGTCTTGTGGAAGTCCTGGTTGAGTTGGTGCCGTTGCATCTGCAGCTGCAGAAAGAACAGTATCTGGGTTGACGAAGGAATACTTTTGTTGCCCAGCGTCCCACACCATAACATATTTGTCGGTTGTATTTCCTGCTTTGTCAAGAGCAGAGGTATCAACATTACCTAAATCTTCGATAGTTTGTGCCACGAGTTGCGTTGTTTCGATGGTGAAATTTGAATCTACTTGATTATTAAGTGATGAGTCTAGAGTTACACTAGTCTCATTATCATATGACAAGACGACTTGATATTCTTCTGCCATCAGGTAACTCCAGGTGTAACAGTAACTTGTCCTTCAACCACTCTACGCTTTGCACCACCAACTGAGTTAGTGATGACAATATCATAAACATAACGACCTTCTTTCAACATAGAAGTATTGAAAGAATCTAAAGTCAGTTTTAATTGTCCCTTAGTTCTGTCTAGGAATACAACAGCAAAATTTGTTGACGTAGAAGATGTATAGTTTTTCTTGATTTTGGCTTCTGCTGAAAAATTACTCAAATCCAAAGCAACATTGTTTGCACCAGAGATGGTGAAGGTTGCTTCAAAGTCTGCCCTCTGCTCAACAATCAAATTAATTGGTATAGCTGCCATTAGATACAAGAAAACCCTTCTTATGTATTTATAAGAAGGGTCTTGTAATTATTCTTCAGTTGTTTCTGGCAGTGCTCCTAGGTCATCTGGAGGTGCTGCTGTATCTTGCTGCTCTAGTAATTCTAGAGTCTCAAGACCACCAACTAGTTTAAGTTTATATTCTTCTGCTTTTTTCAACTCCCCTTGAATCTGAAGGATTTTCTCGTCGATTTCCTTCATTTGATTTTGGAAGTTTGCTTTCAAATCAGTTGCTGCCATGGATGCATTAATATAGACACGATGTATTTATTATACCATATATGTCAACTTAAAATGTAATTCTTCTGAATAATGAGTCTATTGAGATAATCATTGTTATTAGGAGCAGGTGTATATAAAAGTCTAGCATTGCCGCCAGAAATATCAGCACTGAAATCTCCTAGTCTTCTATCGTTAAACACAGTGCCATATTCATTGATGAAAACATCAGTGCCATCTTGTAGCACCATGAGTTTTGTGCTGTGGAAATATGGGTCTACAGTATTCTTGATTTGGATAGTATACTCAACGGTGTTTATTGCACCAATACCAAACTCATCTAAGACATGCTGTGCAGAAGAAGTGCTATCAAAAATTTCTAGATTATCGGGAATCTTGATAATCTTGATTTGTCCATAGTTTAATGAATTACCACTAGACTGATAATATAAGTATGACGGTGCATCTTGTGGGACAGTGAATCTTACAATATCACCTAAAGTTTCTGTGCCCTGTCCAAGAATACCATCAGTGTATAAGTTTGCACCTACTGTGCCAGGAGAAGTTACAATATTGAATGGTTGTCCCGTAATTGTGCCAATACGGAATACATATTCTTTTCCTGGGACTAATTGTAATGTTGGCAACTCTCCTAAATCTTGAGATGTGCCTTCATCAAATACAGTATAGTTACCAGTTGTTGATGACTTATTAATCTCAAAAGTAGTAACACCAGCAACGCCTACACCCAATTCAATTTCTTCTGGGTTTGCCGACAACGAACCAGCATTACCTAGTAGAGTCTTTGGTCCAATATTTTGAATTTTGCCAAGAGTGATACCTTTATCGCGAATATCAACTACATTCTGAGTATCAATCGTGAATCTATCATAGAAGTAACTAGCAACACCACGACTACTAGACCCGCTTGATTGTCCAGGAGAATATGATGCAGCGTTGACATCTAATTCAACAAAACCACTATCATTTAATATACCAGAAGTAACAATACCGCTACTAATATAACTTCCAGGATTACCGACTCTTGGAGCAGTAAACTCAGTTACAGAAGTAACAGTTACTTGATATAAAGCATTGTAAGTATCAGGGATAACTGATTCAATTTCCACATAATCATTTGTTGTCAAACCATGGTTTGTTGCTGTAGTTACTGTAATAGTATCTGCAGACCATGTGATTTGAGATACATCAATTGCAGTGCCAGTCTTCTTAAGAGTCTCCGCCGTACCTGAAATAGTAATAGCGGAATTTGTTGGAGGATTTATACCTTTTACAACAGGTGTAAATTTGTTGAGACCATTTAGATAAGTATCATCATTAGCAACACCTGTGCCTAGTCTGGATGGTGAAATAATACCCGAAACAATAGCAGCTGCATCTAACTGATTGAGTGCAATCAATTCCCAGTTGTTTGGGTCTGTTGCTGGTAGACCTGTTAAAATCCAAGTTTGTAGAAGGGTATTGGGGTCGCCATCAGCTTCATTTTTCTGAATGACGATATCACCTGCTTTTAGTGCATCGCCTAAGAAATCAATGCTTGTGCCTACAGTTAGAGTAGGTAGGTTTTGGTCAACAGTAATTGTGTTTGTGGAAGTATTGATACCACCAATTACAATTCTGCAGTTTGCGGGAATTCCAGTGCCAGATAAGAGTTGACCGTCAACCAAGTCAACGACACTATTCAATTCAATAGTTGTAGTTGTGTTACTTACAACAGTCTTGGTTGCTTCAGGAATAAATGCCTGTAAACGCTCAGACTCATATTCAACAGTGTATACAACAAATGTTGATGTCTGTGGAATTTGAGAAGAGTCAATCTTACCACTAGCATCCAACTGGACAATAAGACCAGGAATACTAGATGTGCCTTTGTTTAGACCAATGAAGTTTCCTAAAACAGAAGTCTTATTAATGTAGTCTCTAACTGCTTTCTGAGTAGGTAATACAGTATCTGACCTAGCAATAGAGCCACCCAAATCATTATCAGGTGAGAATTCAAAGATTGGGACACCAGGAGACCCTTTGAGTTGTAGAGAATCTAGGACACCAAGAGCAACAGACCCGTTAAATGTAACCTTACCACTTCTAAGGTTTACATTGAAGAAAGGACCAACACTGAAGTTACCACTCTGGTCTGTAGCACTGACATAAGTCTTACCAGAAGATACCTCAACACTCTGTTTTGTTACATCAGTGACACCACCATTCTGCGGGAATGCAGTGTAGTTAATGCCAGTGCCAACGTATTCAAACGTATGGGAAGAACTGTTAACAGTAGATGGTGCGAATAATAGTGCTGGGTCATTGTTTGCAATACCAGCAATTACACTATCTTCGATTGGGAAGTTAGTAGTAAACTCGGTAAAGTTACCAGCATCATAAGAAAGGACTTCACCAACTACATGCTGGTTTCCAGTTGGGTCAAGACCCAAGTTGGGAATCTGTAAAACATAGTTTGGAATTGGAGGTGCTTGATAACCAGTAGCGGTAATCTTAGTAAATACAGAACCTGAAGCAATTTCAATTTCACCAGTACTAGTGCCATCAACAAAATTTACAGCATCGTATGCTACCTGCTCAATAATAGAAATTTTATTTGATTGGAAATCAACAGTATCGATTACCTTACCAGTGCCATTGATATTTGGTGTCGATGAATGATTGGTGATGGTAATTGTTTGACCTCTTTCAAACTTACCAATATCGACAATGTTAACTTCGATTGTTACTCTAGTTGCACTACCACCTGAAACAGATGAAAATTCTGTGCCAACAATATCACTAGGAGAAGTGTTGATGTCCGTCTTAGTAATGTTTTGGATACTGGATACTTGACCACCAGAGAAGATGGGCAGCACATTATCAGAGAAACCTACTGCCTTCAGACCTTCAAAACCAAAGTTGGTAGCAGAGTTAGTGATTGATGCATAACCACCAGATTCTGCAAGGACACCAACTGATTCAAAAACTTGGAAAACGGAAACTAACTGAGCATATGCATCATTCTTTAAGTGGAAACCAATTGACCCAAATACGATTTGAGTGAATGCATCCACAACCATAGACTCAAGAGGGCTATTGCTGTTGAGCTGAGCACCATCAGCAAAGAGACCGCCACCTCTGGTTTTAGACGCATCATATTCTCCTGCATTACTATCATATACTGCTTTACCTAACTTAGAGATACATGAGCAGTTTTGTGTGTATGGTGATAAGAAAATTCTTTCTTTTGGTGGAATAACATACCAGATATCAAGAGTCGCATCTTCACCAACAGGCACAGGGTCAACTAATGTTAATTGACCGTTGTTATCTACCGTTGCAATCTTATAATCATTGCCATTTACACGGATGCTCCAACCGTTTTGTAATTCTGCAGTAAAGACAGTATTTACATCACCACTTACAACTGTGTTGTTTGCTTGGAGAGTTACTCTACCTTTGCCTTGATATCCACTTTGCTCTGGATATGCAACAGCGTATCTCCAAGTAAATGCACTTTGTGAAACAAATGCACCTGTAATATGCTTATCAGCAACAGTTGCTTCTCCAGTGATAGGGTCATTAGCACCCCTATTAACTGTGAAGGTATCGGTTGCTAAATCAAAGTCTAGGACTTCCATCCATTCTTGGTCAACCAGAATGAAACCAGGACCAACGTGATATTGAGGGACATCACCACCCTGCATGATAGAGGTGATGATTGATTCTGCAGTAGCAATAAATGCTTGTGCTCTAGCACATGCTGGATATCCTGCACTATCTTGAGTGATTGGTGGATATGTCCAACCTGGGTCAGAAGATGGATTGTTTAAAATTTCTTGCTGAGCGTGGTATGACAACCTTTCGATTGCATAAATTTGCTCAATTTCTTCTCCTTCAATCTGAGAAATTAACTCACCACCGTAAATTGTTCTCTGAGTAATAACTGAATCTGGGGCAGCAGAAACAAATAAATGTGTTGATGTATCAGAAGAAACGCCAGCATTTACAGTAACAGTAGTTGCATCTGAAGCAGTAATCTCCATGAATGCATTGTAGTTTCCATCGCCAGGACGGGGATAAGCATGTTGAGACTGATTGTTGTCAGTAGCACATGTGAATACTAAACTTTCTGGTGCAAATTTAATAAAATCACCAGTAGTCAAACCATGATTAGGAATAGTTAATACTGCTACTCCAGTTGCTGGGTCATATGTCGCATTTGTTGGTGTATATCTATTTGTGGCACTTGGAGTCCTGTAAGAAAGACCAGCTTGAATAGACTTGACATTACCACCTGCTCTGAGGTCAGCAATGATAGCATCAGCAACCAGACCTAGGTCTCTTTCGCAAGTTGCTTGACTGTAATCTGGGTCGCTGGGTAATGCTGGGAATTGCGACAACATATCTGCAATAGCAGATGCAATCAAATCAGTTTTCTTAAACTCAATGATATTACCGCTATCACCATAGACATCATCTAATTCTTGTAGAGTATGACCAGGCAATACTCTAAATGTTTGGTCAACTGCAGTAAGTGTGCGGTTGTCAGAAGGTTCCGTTTCAAGATAACCTAAACCACCATTGAAGTTATCCTCAAACACCATGTAGTTGACATAGCAACCAGATGTAATCCAGAAGAGGTCTCTACCTTCATTCTGGGGGATAACGATTGTTTCTCTTAAGTTATCACCAACAATGGATGTGCCATTAGGAAGATAAATTGGGTTATCTTCGTAATACTTACCAGTAGCGACACGGATAGTAGTGTTGCCATCTGTAGCAGCTGCTGCCTTTGCTGCTGCTTTGATTGTTTGAAATGCTTTTGAAGGACTTGCGCCAGTATTACTGTCGCTGCCATTTGGTTTTACATATAAGACATTCTGATAATCTGCTTCACCTAGAGGCGTTGGTGTGCCCCAACCAGAAGATGTCTTAGGACCATATAGCTCTTTCTTTGCACTATCAAAGTAGTAATCGTTTACTTTACCTAATGTGCTAAGTGGTGCTACAACACCAGAAAGAATTTGCTCTGAGAAAGAAATAGTGGTTGCTGGCCAAGCACCGTTTTCCTTAGGACCATATAGGTCATTAGTGGAAGTGTCTAACCAGAAATCTCCATTAGCACCATCACCTGCTGTAGGTGCCGCAGGACCATTTAGGAATTCACCACCATCTGCAGACCCAGCTTGCAACTGGTTGATAGCAGCAACAACACTGGGTAAACCACTAGCAAGTTGAGTGATATCACCCACATCACCAGCGAGAGAGTTAATCTCCTGACGTTGTTGGTCAAAGGTATAACTTTTGGGGACGTTTCTTAGTGCCATTACTTACCAGCTATTTCTCGTAGAAGATGTTTAATTTCAGACAATTCGCCTTTCAAAGATTCCACATCTGACTGAAGGTTTTTGATAATACCCGAAGCAGATGTGGACCTCTTACTATTTTCAAATAAACTTTTATCTGTATTTATTATGGCACCAGTAGTGTTATCACGGTAGAGGTCCTCGTGTCCCTCTACCTTTGAAAATTTATTCATCAGTATGCCGCTACAATTCTCGCGTCTTGAATCTTAGGGGTGTAACATGGGTTGGATGCCTTCATAACAACTTTCACAGCAAACGAAGCAAACTCACTTAAATCAGAAACAGTATACTTATGCTCTTTATATGAAGACTGTGATTCAAACAGTCCAGAAATAGCAGCTTCGTTAGAAGGAATGACCTCAATATCTGGCATTCCATTGCCATTAAATGCAACCCATTCAATATCATCAAAGACTAGTTGAGAGTTTACAGGTTTTGCTTTGTAATATACCTCAACATCATCTTGTGATGCCATGTTAGCGGTTAGTCTAACTTCTAATGTTGTTGCTGGATTTGCAAGTGTTACTTCCTTAGTAACATATTTAGCGAGAGAGGTGCTATTCTTAGAAGTAGTATCAGGAGTAAAACTTACACCAGAAGAGTAATCCACCGCAGAAACTTCGACGAATCCAGCAACTGATTCATTTAGGTCAGTAGCATCTGATGGGGAAATGTTTTGATGCCATAGATTATCACCAACACGGATAATATCACTTACTTGATTTTCACCATTATTAGAAGAATTTCTAGCAAAAGTGCCAGTCGCTGGAGATGTGTAATCACCATTGATAGGTGCTTTCTCTTCTAACACTACGAGGGTTTCAGTCTTCTCATCCCAAGAAACAATTGTGCCATAAATTTCAGTATTGAATCTATTAGTGAGGTCTTCTTGATATACTTCAACTTGAGTATTTGGTGTGAAGTTACTTACTACTCTAGTAGTGCCATCAGCAGAAACAGCAACACCAGTATAGTCTTGGACACCAAATGTTAGAATCTCTCCTGCTTGGAATACACTGCTATTCTTAACTTTAACGTAAACTAGAGACCCAACTACCTTGATAATGTCACCACGGCAGTTTGATGTATCACCAGTGACACTTTGGTCAATTGTTGGGATGATTGGGTCTCCTGCCTGGTCAACAGGTAGATTAGTTACATTAAACTTGTAGATTGGGTAGAAAGATAGTAACTTATATCTTCTACCGAATCTTACTTCATTGCCTTTTGGTTTATCAATCTGAGTAGAAATAACTTTAACAGATGAAGACCTTAGGTCAATAACAGGAGACAAATTATCTTTTGTCGTCGAGAAAGTAAACTTATACTCTAAAGATTCGTCGAGGTTATTCTTAACCTCATTGAATGTTGAAGCAATAACTTTTTGATTGTCAAAGAAATGCTCTTCATTCAAGAATGTAGTCTCATAGTCAGTTTGTGAATATGAAACAAAGTTTTCTCCAGGTGAATCCTGTGGAATGATATTAGTAGTCTTGACACCTACATTGAATGGCGTCTCACTGAATGAGAGATAACCGATTCTTGGATATAGTTTTTCATACTTTCTGTTGTAAGATGCTAAGACAGTGTTGCCACCACCAAATGTGCTGGAGCCAGCACCTAGATTAGAAACGATATTATAAGAATTCAATCCAGAGTTACTTACTTCAAACAACGTGGAATTGATGTATTCTCCCTCGATGCCACCAACATCAACTGACTGACGGAAAGTAACATATGATTTACCAGAATCCTCAAAACCAGAGTTTTGGTGATTAACCTTGATAATTCTATTGTTATTTCTGAATAGAGGTGAATCTGCACTATCATTAGATGAAGAATCTGTTTGAATTGGATTTGCATCCAACAACTCATAACCCAACTCTTCATTAGTTAGTCTAATGTTTGCAGGAGTGTCAGTAACAAATACCGCTCTCTTCATCACAAACTTGATATCTTGACTCAAGTCTTCAGTCCAAGCATCAACGTTTTGAGACCTATATACAGACCCAAGTAGAGGTTGCTGAGTGATAACTTGTGATGTTGAAATATCAGTTTCACCTAGTCTGGAAGACCAAACTCTGTAGTCGGTAGAATCTGTTTCAATACCTAACGCATAATCGGTGTTATTTTGTAGGTAAATTGGATGGTCAAATGTGAATCTAGTTGGAGATACTGAATCTAGAGTCTGTCCATCTTGTGGGTCAACAGAAACACCCATTCTAATTGCAGGTGTATCAATCTCAATAACAGGCTCGATTACTGCTTCTCTGCTAATAGACCCATTAGGTCTTAGAATAATAGAAGGTGCATCAGTATATCCAGACCCCTCTAGAAGGATAGAGGTATCAAATACTTCACCATTTGAGATGAATACGTTTGCTGTTGCAACACTACCACCAGGAAGTTGTGGACTTTGAATAACTAGTGTCGCTGAATCATACCCTTCACCGTAGTCAGTGATATTGAGAGCAACAATTCTGCCAGAATCCTTGGCAATAGTTACTGTTAAACTAGTATTGTCTAGTGTGTTTTGAGTAATCAATGATGGAATCGCTAGATTCTCATTCTGTTGGAATGGCGACCCATCCAAACTTGTGTAGTTAGAAAGGACTAGAGTGTAAACTTGGTCGTTGTTAACTCTTACAGTATTCTGTAGAGTTGGTAGAAGTTGATTGCCATTCTGGTCAATGACTTCTTTAACCACACCCTTAACACCTGAGTTGAAACCAGAGATTGTTTCTCCAATCAACAAATCAAGACTTCCACTAGTGTAAATCTTTAGGTAAGTATCTGAAGACTTGACAACTTCTGTGCCTGGGACGATGTATGTGCCTGGTTTGCCAGAGTTTGTATCAGACAAGTATACTCTGATAGGTAGTGAAGAGCTCTTCTCTGCAAAGAAGAGGTCAACACCAGTAACAAAACAACCACCATCCATATTCTCAACACGGAATGTTTGAGATAGTGGACTTGGTTTTGCTTGTGTTGATGCATTATCAATAAACTGAATACCTTCAGCACCTTTCAAGAATGCAGGAATCGTTGAGATAATTGCAGATGGTTGATTGGGGAAAGTACCAGTAGCGTAATACTTACACTCAGCAAAACTATCTACACTAGAATCATTAGCATCTTCATCACTTGTAGTAAATCTAATTGTCTTGATGCCAGTGGTGAAGTTTAATTCTTCTCCTTCAGACTCATATGCAACACTATTAATGTCACCTGGCCAAGTAGCATTTTGTAATGGAGCAGGACCTGCAGGGAAAATCAAGAGACCACTAGCATCACCGTTAGCATCAGACTTAATTGCTGACCCATCAGCGTTTACACCAAATGGACCTAATGAGTTAGCAGGAATACCAGTGAATCTGACATCCTGACAGATGTAACGAGATACACTTCTACCATCAATAAAAGCATAGAATTTTGTATTGGGTTTAAGTCTTCTTAGAGTAAACTTGATTGCTTTCGACCTAGCATATAGTTGTAAGGAAGAAGCAACCGTGCTATTACCATTGTTTACAGTAGTAATGCCTTTTCCAACTTCATTATTCTGTGGACTAATATTCGATGAAGTTGAGATTGTTGCTGCTACAACATTTGCTTCGGTATTGGTTGTAATATCATTCAAAGAGCTGATATTAAAGAATGCTCTATTCGTGCCAACCCAGTTAGTAATGTAGAAGTTATTGAGACTTGCATAACCTTCTCTAGCATCTGTCTTGTTGACAAACACAGAGAATACCTTAGTATCATTATTCAGGATATTTGGTGTTTGGGTATTATCATACCAGTGGTCAATGTTTGGTGAAATAGAAGCGTCACCAACATACTGGACAACTACAAATGGGTTTGGATTAATCTTACCATCTGCGGTTGCAAACTTATTAGAAACAAAGTCTTGTGTTGCATATGGGAGAGTTAAGACGTGACCAGTCTTTTCATAACCAGCAACAGACCTTTCCTGATTAGTAGTAGAAATTTCTCTTAGACCGTAAGAATTCTCTACAGTAGGAGCAGTTAATACAGACTGTTGAGTATCAATAGAGCACTTGTAGTCAAACGACTTCAAGTTACCAATCGCATGATTCTCAAAGTTGTCTACAATGATACCAGACTTGAATCTGTCTAGACCGATATCATCTTTGATTTGTGTATTGAATGTCTGCTGCTCAAGAATACTTAAAGTGGTGTAATACTCTAAACGCTCAACACGCTTCTCCAACTTACCGATGTCACGCATCGTATAACGACGATTATCGACAGGTGTTACACGAATATCTTTGACATTCTCCGTATATGCAGGAATGAAGAGATAGTATAGAGCAATCGCATCATCAGGAGATTCTGGTTTGGATGGATTGAGAGAAGAATTGCCCTTCTTGACGATAAAGTTTCCTTTCTTATTGAGGAAGACGCCATCAATTCTATCGAGATACTGCTTACTATTAAATCCGAAAGTGAATTCTAGATTATCGTCGTGTGCAGGTGTAGCAGAAGGAATACCACCAGACCCATTGAATGAAACAGTATTGTTGCTAGACAACAAAGACTTATTCTGGAATCCAGTGATAAGTGAATTTACATCAACCTTAGGACGGAAGTCAACCAAGTCTGCAAGATAAACTCTACCTAGAGAAGGAGAGTTGAAGTATGGAATATCTGTAGATGGGACACCAGTTAGTAGATATGAATCAACTGTGCAGAAATCACCAGCAGAATGCTCGAAGTAATCGAATACGATAACTACTTGACCAGTAGGAGCATCAAAACCTGGCTTCAATACCAATCGTGCAACATCATAGAATGTATCACGTTGACCATCATCGAAAGTAAATCTTTCAGTTACGTCGTAACCTTCAATTACATTGTTTTGGTCATCTAGAGTAGGTGGATTGGATACAGACCCCTCAAACACTTTGATATCAGTGCCATAGGTGCCAAATGCATCTGCATATGAGACTACATCAGCAGTCTTTGCATCATAGTCATATCCTCTGAAAGGAATTACTTTATCGCCAGATGATACGACAACGATTCTTTTGTTTCTAATAGCAGTTTTGGTTTTTGGTGATGCCTTAGTAACTTCAATAGTTGCAGTTAGTTTCAAGACAACGTTTGACGCCGAAGATGCATCACTTCTGAAAGTTAGATTGTCTAGGGTAATAGAAACACCACCAGAAGACAAGGCAGATACTTGGTCTCCTGTGATATACATGATATCACCATTCTCTAAACCAGTATCAGAGTTTCCTTTATCTAATACTGTGAGCAAGAAGTTGCTTTCTCTGAAATCAATGAATTGCTGTGTGCCAAATTTTAATTGGGCAGAGAACGTAATCTGACCACCAGAAGTAGAAGATGTAGTAATGAAATCTCTACGAATATAATATTTAATCTTGGTATCATCGCTATCTTCAATCAAACTGCTAGCAGACTTGAATCCTAGTGGGAATAGAAGAGAAGAGTTTTCTGGACTTGTAATCTTACTTCTCTTTCTAACAATAGTTGCATTAACAACGTCTTCTTTCAAAGCAGTGTCTAGATAAATTTGTCCTCTTACCAATCCACTTGGAGGAGTGACCAATTCTACAATGTTTCTCCTCAATGCTCCAGTTGAGTCAATAAACTCAATGACATCTCCAGGAAGCAAATCAACAGTAGGATTGCCAGAGAATGCTAGACAAGTAATAAATTTCTTACCAGCAGACCCTTCAAAAGTAGATGCCGTTACATCCTTACTTGTAGCATATGCACCGTTGAATGACTCAACGTCGGCAGTAAACTTATTGATTTCACCATCACCAAACTCTGAGAATAGTGACTTGACACTTTCATTAGTGTAAGTCATCACAGTATTCTTAAACAATACCGCTTTTACAACTGCAGAGGTTGGTGGAGTGCCAGCATCAAAACTAACTACAACCGATGGCGTCGAAACATACTCATCACTCAATGCTTTACGGTCTTGAATCTCAATATTAATTACTTGACCACCAACAATTACTGGTTTAACAACAGATACGTCAAATAACTTGCCGCCAATACTTAATGGTTTTGTTGAAGCAGCAGAAGTTGTTTGAGTATATTGAGACCCTCTCTTAGTAACAATAAAGTGTGAGATGGTATTTTCTTTAGCAATTCTTAAGACATTACCAGCTTCATCAACAATTGTTTCTCCACCTCTAAATGTGCCAGAAATCATTCTGACATGTAAAGTGTTAAAAGATGAATATGATGAATCTGGTGACCCTTCAATAACTGCGTATGCACCACTAGTTTGACCAGTGATGTAGTTGCCTGCAGCATACCCAGTTGTTACTGGAGAATCTAACACCAGTTTTGTAAAGAAAACTGGATTGAAATATTCCATCTTGAAGATGGAGTTGTAGATAGGATTGCCAGCAGCATCTCTACCTTTAGATAAAATCTTGTCAGTCTCTTGGTTAAAACCAGCACCTCTTTCTAGAAGAGAAATATTCTTTGGTTTGCAAATACCAATGACAGGAGTAATAATCTCGCTGTAATCTACCACTTCGCCGTATGGGAAGATTAGATTGCTAGCAGAAACAGGGACCGTGAGGATAATGTTGCCACTAGCAGTAGACCCAGGATCTGACGCAATCTCATACTCGAAATACTTAGATGCTAACGCATTTGCTAATACTACTGCACCTGTAGTGTTATATGTGCTAGGAATAGCACCTGCAACAGTAATAGTATTACCAGCAACTAGACCGTGGTCTGTAACTGTAGTAACTTTAGCAATATACTTATTGACACCACCTTCTACTCTGACTTCATACTGCAAGTCAGAAACTTGGACTTGGGTGCCACTCTCTTGGAAATAATAGTTTTGTGCGCGGAAATCGCCATCGTCTGTGGGGTTACCCTGAGACCTAGTGAATAGTTGTCTTCTCTTTACATCAGCACCAGATGAATTACCTAAAGCAAGAGGAATGAAGTCTGCATTATCAAATTCTAGGAATTTAGATTCTAAATCTCTCTTATTACCCAATACAGTCAATTCGAGATAGATTTCTCCGCCAATATCATCTGGTCTGGTTAATTGAGAAAAACCAATGACATCTACATAGTCAACTGCTGTGCCAGCAAGACTCTCAGCAAGGTCTGATACATACCACAATCTAGTGCCTAGGATGGCGCTGTAATCGAGTGCAGGAGACTTTGCTTTGACGTAGATAGTCTTTACGCCATAATCATGTATTAAATTTGTTTTTGCAGAAGACTTGAGTGCTTCCCCTCTTCTACCAAGAGTTTTTCTTGTGCCAGAATCACCATTGTATCCAAGATATCCATCATTGAATAATCTCGAAAAATATACAGTTGGGTAGGATGATAATTGTGTGCCCTCAGAGTTTAGAGGAATAGTGCCATACAAATTGGTGATGTTGAATGATGGCAACCCATATGTTTTAATCTTATTGTTTTCTTTGACTAAAACATCTCTTGCTTTATCAACCTCAAGGAATTTAGTTTCCTTATTGATAATTTCATAACCTCTGACATACGCTTTACCAGACCCAATACCAGATACTAGTTTTGCCTCGGCATCTTCTTCGGACAATCCTTGTGGACCTACAGTGCCATCAACTCTAGATGGATACAGACCTTGGTTTCCAGACCTTTGCCAGTATTCTCTTAATTCAATTGGGAAGTTATCTACAACGTAATCGCCAGACTCATCATAGGTCCTTCTAGCGAGTGTATCTTCTAATACGTTGTATTCTTTCTTATTGACTTTCTTCTGAATTACACCGAGTCTTAGGGTGAGTAACTCAATAAAGTTATCACCTGTGTCAGCATCTAACTCAAGTGCTTTTAGGTTTAGATTAATTTGTAATCTGTGTGCTCCAGGAGCAGCAAAGTTTGATGACCCTCTAGCATTGTCATAGAGAGTGATATCTTTTTCTGGAGTGATTAACTCTTCTTCAATCTCAAAACCAACTTTTGCGGATGGTTGAGAATAGTACTTATCAACAACTAATAGACTTTCTGCACACTGCACAAAGAATCCATTAACAAAGTAAATACCTGTTTCTACTTTAACAGCAGAAGCGTATCCCATTGCAGGACTATCAATTAGTGTTGCTTCTAGAGTATCTGGATTTACACTAGTGATAGAAGATGGCAAAGAACTACCGTCAGTGCCAACAGTCAGAATCGGACTATTGGCGATATTTACTTCTAATTCTTCACCCTGTCTGAATGTAGATTCACTATCATTACCACCACTGATATAATTGACAAAAATGGTATCAGATTCTGTCTCTGACCCATATGCTGCCTCAATTACAATCGCCTGTACACCAGAAGTTAATCCAGTGAGGGTGTAACCGATGAGGTCTTTAATGTCATACTTATTAAATACGACTTCCCCACCCACATTCTCAGCAACCTCGGAAACAGAGGCAAGTTTTACATAGTTGAGTCTGTTGTTAAACGAGACTTCACCAGGAATGACCTGTTGCCCCTGTTTGAATTGGTATTTTCCGAATTGCTCAATCTGATTCTGTAGAATCGATTGTAGTGTAGTTAACTCCCTAGACTGAATAGAGTATCCTGGTCTAAAAAGGACTTTGTAAAAGTTTTTAGACGCATCAAAATCGTCATTATACTCTTTGGTATTTAAGTTGGTATTTTGTGGCATCTCTACTCAAAGTGACAGGTTTTATAATGAGAAAAAGATATCAGAATTCAATGACTAGTTTGATATCTTCGATTTGGTCGGGAGCACGGGTAATTAGTCTTCTGTTTTCAACATAAACAATTTCACCTGTATTTTTAGCAAGCTCGGGGACTGCAAGACCATTAACAAAAGTTAGACCAAGTAGAGGAAGAGTTGCACCACCAGTTGAATAACCAGTTTCTACAGCACCATCGATTAGTGAAGTTTTACCAGTCACTAGTTTTGCTGCATCAGAAACAAATGCTCTTACAACACCGTTATCAGTATGTAGGTCAGAGCTCTGGAAGTATTTTAGCGTGCCTGAAGTTGGGGTTTGACCTGCTGCCACTTCATCCCAAACCCAAGAAACTACAGTGCCTCTAGCAAACTCACCAGCAGCAACTTCTTGCTCAACAATTTCGTCAGGTTGGAATGACCCGCTAACATTGTTTAGTTTAACTGCATAGATTGCACTGATTGTGTCCTGAGTTGCAAAATCAGTAGATGGTGCAGGGAGTCTAGGATTCTTGATAATGCCAATTCTACGGAAATCGTTGTCTACAGGGAAGTCGCCTTGACCTTCTGCGTATGTCAAACGAATGTTTGCCATAATTCTCTTAGCGAGAAGCTCAACGATTGCATCAGCACCATGACCGCCTTGTGGTGGGACGATAACTTCGACATCACCAGATGCGTTTGCAGAAACAGAGAATGGTGTGGTTAGAGATGCTTCCTCATAGAGGTAACCATTCTTAATTAACACATTTGCATATGTGTAACCACTACCACTGATATTTACTCTAGCACCTGCATTGTCCACCAAATATGCAGTGGTGATTTGACCATTGGAATCAGTTTCTAAACGGACAAGACCATTTGCACCGTCACCTAGAATAGGTGTGTAGATAACTTCACTGGCAGGTAAGTTGCTACCGTTGTCTCTGACAACAATAGTCGTAATAGAACCTGCTTGTGATGCTGCTAGTGTAGTAACAGTAGAATCCTCAACGATAGGCATGAAGTCAGTCGAGAGGAATCTCAACACATCATTTGTTGGAATGGTGTAGAGATACTTCCAGATATAACCGTTAGTTACATCAGGATACTCAGTGAAGATGCCATTTGCTGAGTCATATACGCCTTCGCCAGTAGGACCAGGATTTCTCTTAGGCTCTAGAGATGCATTAGCGCCATCTGGAGTTGCTGGTGTTACACCATTGTAGAGGCACTTGAATACTTCGTAGTTGTTGTTAACAACGTAGTATTGTGCATTTCCTAGAGATTCTGCAGGAGTTAGTGAACCTGCACCATCAGGGTCAACCTGTGCTGCTCTTGCATAAGAGTAGTCAGGTCTCCACATGTCATACTTAGGATTGACAGTTGGATTCCAGTTGAATCTTCTGACAACTGCTCTTACTTGGTCTTGTCCAATTCTCTTAAGAGCAATCATGTCATCATGAATGCTTCTCTCTTCTTCGTCATTATCTGCTGGACGAAGAGGCACTTCGTCAGTCGCATATCTGTAAACCGCCGCATATGCTGTAGCATTAGAGGAATCACCTCTAATCTGACTACCAATACCAGGGACTGCTGCAATGTTAGGGAAAACACCAGATAGAAGAATACTATTTGGGTAAACTGCCTCAACAGTTGCTCGGAATGGAGAGTTTGCTGCAGTGATACCACTACCAGTGACATAAACTGTTTCACCTAGCGTGAAGTTACCTACTACTGAGTAGATTTCTAGATATGCATTCCACCTTTGGGGACGACCTACGAAGAAGTAGGATTTAGTTCTTTCGTCAGAAGTTGCTTCAGTGCCAGTTGCGCCTTCAGATAAAGACTCTAAAAACTGTTTAGCATTAAAGATTCTGAATTTTTCAGAAATGATGGCGGCCATAGTTTTCCCTTATTGTATTATTTCTGGTAATTCCGAGTTATTTATATTTATACTGATTAGACCAAACTTCTCAAGTAGTCACCTGCATTGTGAGATTGTGGTGTGGTGCCATCAATACCTCTAGTAACGCCAGTAAATCTATCACCACCTGCAACACCAGTGTAAGATACTACTTCATTCCCAATTAATAATTTGCCTGAAGATGGGAATCTATTGACAACTCCAGTTGGGACATAAACAATAGTGGCAGTGTCAGTCAATGCCGAGTCTAAAAGAGCACCATATTCATTGATAGTTGGCCAATGCAACTGCCAATGAGCACCATTAGCACCTAGAGAAGACTCACTCCTATCGGCAAAATCACCAATAGTGATAGTTGGATAATAAATCTCCATTTCTTGGAGAGTATTCTGACCACTAATCGGCAGACCATTGTATGTTGCAATACCTAAATCTTGACTAAACTTGATATTTTCGTATACGGAGAATCTGTTACCAAGTTGAGCGAATTCATACTTATCTGCATCAACACCACTGCTGAATACGTCACATGCACCAAAGTCAACTTCAACCGTGACAAGTTTAGTGATTTGGTTGATACTACTGACATCAAATTCAGTTGAGATTCTAGAAGTCCTCTGGAATTCAACAACAGAAGACATGCTGACAACATTAACAGATGCATCAATAATAGAAACAATTTCTATTTGTCTGTCAATAGTTACATCAATAGCAGGAGGTGTGATAATGAGAGTGGGCTCAACCTCAATACTCTGATACTTAACATCAATGACTGTATTGATATCTGGGACCAACTTGGACCCGATATCAAGCAAGAACCATGATGTAATAGAGAAGTTAGATGTAATCTTAGGTTCGAGGAATAAATCAGTCCTAGTTTCAACTACCTTGTCAGAAGCACGGAAAATATCGTATCCTCGTGTAATGTAAACTCTAGGAGGGGCAGAATATTCACTACCTCTACTAGTTAACACAACATCAATAACTTCACCACGGTCCATAACAACATGACCAGATGCACCACCACCAGTTACAGGACCAGTAATGTTACCATATTCATCCCTTGGTGGTTGTGGGACAAAGACTAGTTTTGGTGTTTCTCTATAACCAAAAGCATTTGGTTGGATATTTAGAGGATTTGTTACAATTGTTGATTGGTTTGGATTGATAGTGTTGATGTATTCACCAGAGCGGAGCAATACTCTATTCGTGTAATTTAAGAATATCAGACCATTCCTTGTGCTTACAACTTTAGGAATAATGATACCATCAGAGACTGCGAATGCATACTCTGCATAGTTTCTTTGATTCCATGTAATAGAAGCAACTTTACCATCATCTAACTGTGCTAATACACTAAGACCAATACCAGCAATCTGACCATTATAATCAGTAACACCAACTTCTGCCCAGTGATTATCTTTAATTAAGTCTTGTCTTCTATGTCCTACTTTTTTAAGAATTTCAGGAATAAGAAGGACTTCACGATATTCATCTTCACCATCGACTTTAATTTTGTCACCGACATTAATATTATTTTTATATGCTGGCGTCAACTCCGTGCCAAACATCCATCCTGCTTTAGTTTTGAATACTAATTCATTTCTTTCATCATCTTCTTTATAGTCACTGAAAGATGTAATTTCATCAGCATCAATAGTAAACTCATTGACAGCATACTTATAATTTGATAGTTTAATTGGATATAGTGGGTCAATCTTAAAGTTTTGCTGCTTAAAGATAATTCTTAATGTAGGATTGCCTTGTCCATCAGTGCTAGCAAATGCATTTAGAATTTCACCAACAGTAAACCACTCACCAAGAGAGTTTCCTTGATATACAGTATTGTATTGAGATAACTGCTCGTTACTGATGAATGCAGAAGATAACAAATCAACAGTGTTGAAGAATTTATTACTCTCAAAATTATAGAAAGTTAGTTTTCTTTCTGTTTCACGACCGAAGACATATAAGATATTAATAATTTGTCCTGGTCTTGGAGGCTCGGCAAATGTAATCGTTGACCCAGTAACGGTGTATGCACGATTTCTGATTTGTAAGACACCTTCAATAAAGACTAAGATTGTTCTGTCATTATTGACTGTAACTGTCTGATTGCCAAGGACAGTCCTCATGATAAATGGACCTTTCTTGACACCATTATATAAATCTGTCTCTAGATAGATTCTCTCATAACTACCAATGCCATATGCAAAGAATCTAGTATAATTGACATCATCAAGTCTTCTAGGAGCATCGATGAATACAATGTCATTAGGCACTACAGTCCTATCAATATAATAAGATGCGAAGGCAGGAATCAAAGGAGTCATCTTATTTTCTTGGATGACACCATCTAGAGATACCAATAGATTTTCCTTTGCTTCTAAAATGACATCAGTGCCATCTTCATAGTATAATGGGAATCTAGTAGTTACTCCATCAAACTGCTCTTGGATATTTTTAATCTTTCTATAATATTGGTTATTGAGAGCATCATTCTTAAATCTAATTAATCTACCAACCAGTTTCTGTGGCTCGATGTCTTGATTATTTGCTCTTCTTGGTCCAAGAGGTGGAATAGCAAATGTAATAGTAGACCCAGATACGCTGAATGCTACACCAGGCTCTTGCACAACACCATCCAAAGTGATGAATAGATTATGCTCATTTGCTACATTGAGAATACCAGACCCAGGTAAGACCATATTAAATGTCCTGGTGCCGACAATGTTACCCGCTTCGTCAAAATCTCCATCAAATGGTTGTTGCAATTCAAACTGATATGAAAGTAACTCAGTAGTGTCGATGCCAGACACCAATACACTACCTTTACCTCTCTTAACGTTAGTATCGCTGACAGTGATAGTAGATTGTGTGAGTTGCTGTCTAGTGCTCTGAATAGTGACCTTGTTTTTCTCAGGGTCCCATAGATTGATAACACTGATATTCTCAATTGCTCTTTGAGATGATGGCATCTCAGTAGTTGCTTTTGCTTCAATAGCAACTTCACCAAACATCTTGAATCCAGCTGGGTGGACAGTTTGCTTAACCAGCTTTTTCCAGATGTTAATAGGACTCTTAGATTTTACAACATAAGAATAGTCCTGATAGAAGTAAGAATCTGCTAACTTCTGTGTATATGCAGATGGTTGTCCTCTATTTGTGTCAAAATAACCAGCATTGTCAAAATATGACTTAATATCAGTATTGAATAGTGTAAAATAGACGTTTGTCACATCTACACTCTTATTCAACAGAGTGCCAGTAACAGGAAGACCAGATTTAAACTCACCAATCACATTTTTAACTTTCAAGAAGTTTTTCCTTGGGTCATAACCGTCTTTTGCTAGTTGACCCTCAGCAATCAAGAATCCACCTTCGTACTGCTTGATAATCTCACCATTTAAGAAATTCTTATCATCTAGATTTGTTACCTGTAAAATTTGATGAGAAGTGAATAGAGAAGATACTGTTGTATCACTATAGTAAGAAGTGCCATTATATGTAACTTTAACATTACTTGGGACGCCAATATTTCTACTACCATAGAAAACATCCACATCAGTTTCAATAACGTAAACTAGGGGAAGACTATTAAAAGTATAATCTTGTAATAGTTTGATTGCAATAATTTCGCCACTAGGACCAACAACAATATCAAAATTTAGATAAACATCTTCACCATTGTCAACTATTGCAATTTTTGGTTTAGAATAACCTTTACCTGCAGTAGCAATTGAGATAGAGATAATTTTATTGGTGTCACTATCATAATTAAGTAATGGCTCGCAAATATTCTCTAATGCGGGTGCAATACCAAAAACATTAGGAATTTTCTTATATTCTTTTCCTGTATTTACGATTCTAGTCGCATCAATTTCGCCACGGGCAAAAATAGACGTAGTTGTGTATAAAAATGTGCCAGACCCATCATATGCAGGAGTAGAGTCTAAATCATACGCAAATGATAGAGGAGAAACATAATTTACGGTTTTTTCTCCTTGTAGTGGGTCATCCACTAAAGATAAGTAACTATCATCAGAAGTTGCTACGCCTGCCTTATCAAAGTAGTAATAATTTGTAAAATCAATTTGTTTCTTTTCAGTATAGGTATTTGATGGAGAAGCATCACCAAAACCAAATCTAACAGAAACAAAAGATGTATTTTCGTCACCTGTGCCAGGGACTAGATTACCCTTGATTGCTTCTGTAGTAATGATGTTTTTATTTCTACTTGGAGAGAATTCTAAGAAAGACCCACCCATTGAAGGGTCACTAGTGATAAACTTATAACGATAGAATTTTTGGACAGAAATAATTGGATTTGGTGTCCATGGTCCAGAATTATTGTCTTTCGAGAATTCAAACTTAAATGCTGGTGCAGAAACTACAGTATCTACAACAACTTGCTTGGAAGGAGCACCATCATCAGTAAAAGATGAGTTAAATGTAATTGCTTCGATAGACTCTAGTGATTGGTCTAAATTGTAGGTAACTGTTAGCTCTTGTTTGTCAGCATCATAGTATTTTACAAATGGACTGCTGTTATTACCGCCAATTTGTGTGCCTTCAATAAACTTATACTGACCAGTTGCAAATGTTACTGCATTGCCATCAAAATGATTAGCTCTGGTGGTATTTTCTACACCACGCAACACAGTTACACTATTGCCAGAAATAGAAGTTACTTTTAACCTTTCTTTGTTAATTTTTAGAATATCATCAACAGAAATGTCGGATACGTCAGCAACTTTAACTACAGTATCATTAATACCTAAACCAACATGACCAACTTCAACGAAAAGATATGACTGACTCAAAGACCCTGCAAATCTACTCAAGTCTGCATCAGCAACTGCAAGAATATCACCAATTTGATATGCAGACCCTTTAGTAGTGATAGCAACGTTTACTACAGTATTGTTAGTTACTGTGATAGTTGCTTTAGCATTGCCCTCTGCACCAGGAGCACCAACAAATGCGTCTGCAGCATCGACAATGAATCCAGAGGCATTTCGTGTGCGAGTTTGGTCAGCAAAAATTAATTCTACATCTTGATAAACACCATCAGTGTAATCTGCACCACCATTTAATAGTTTTGTTACACCAATACCAGTATCTGAAATAGTAGTATTGATTTGTGGTGCAAATAATCTTACCGTTTGGTAAATTCTACGTCTTACATGGTAATCTGTGGTAGTTTGTGCGTCATCGGGAATAATGTCTACAGTTACCTTATCACCTAAAGTTACACTATGCTCATCACTAGTAGTTACGAGACCAATATTGTCATTTAATTCAAAAATCTCTACATTCTTACTTAACTCATCAACTTGTGAAATACGAGCACCTACAGTATCATCGATATTTGCACTACGAAGATAAAAATCATTAGATGCGATGAAATCGCCATCATCGACTCTTACTTTTACGGTGTTGCCAGCAATGACTCTTTCTAAGATGAGACCTCTACCAATTTCACTGGTAGCAACAACACCAAACGAAGATACAGTATCAAGAGATAAGGCAGCGCCGCCAGCAGTTGCAGCAATCTGGAAACTGTTGGCAGTTGAGTTGATTACATAGTAGATAGTATCTGCTGTAATTCCACTTCCTGTCTGAGGGAATACAATACCATCACCATCTTCAAATGGATTTGATGCTACACGGAGTGTATCGTTAGTAATCGACAATACAGTAACTTCACTGCCATTTGTAAAACGAATAACAGTATTTTCGGTGTAGAATGACTCTGTATCTACGATTAGATTTAGAATTCTTAAATTAGAATTTAATTTGTTTACAGTATCAAATACACCAGAGACATTTCTCAAAACAAAGTCATTTGATGACAAAACATCACCTACAACTTCACCACTTGCATTTGTGCCTTCTTGTGTAATGATTGACTTGTCAAAGAAGTAAACAGGATTCTTTGATGTAATTTTTACTGCTTTTGTCTCAGTAGACTCAATAGAAGAAATACTCTTACCTTTGAGTGATGCAACATCAGACACCAACCCACTTCCGCCAGTATTTCTGTTGTCAATAAAGACTCTATTACCAACTGCAAAGTTGGCAGGAGAAGATTCGACTAGACTGGAGGTAACTGTGCCTTCTCTTGTAGTTTCAATTACAGCAGAAGATGCAACACCATTATTTGGTGTGATTGAGGTCTTTAAACGTCTTGCTTTTGATGGGACGTTAAGTTGATTAATAGCAGAGTTGTAATTAGACTCAACTGGGATAGAATAGAATCTTTCGCCTAAGATATATGGGAATACTGGGGTGCCACCTGCGCTTACAGTGAGGAAGTAAGCATATACGCCATTTGGATAGTCTGGTGTTACACAATAACGACCATTATTTTCATCTAAACTACCAAAACGATGCTGATAGTAATAATCAGCAATAAAAGTCCCTACAGGATAAGTTGCCTCATCTGGACCATCAGAATCACGTCTATTCTTGATTCTCCAACTTGTTAGCATTCTATCAATGCCAGATGTTGGGTCTAGAGGGTCACTGTATCCATATGGACCATAAATTGGGTTTCCATCATATGCATAACCAAGAATTGGAGAGTGAGCACTAGAATTGGTGTCACCGAGGTCTGTTCTTAGTTGTTGTGGGTTTCCTAGGTGTGCATAACCATATCCAAAGGATTTTGTGAAATTCTCAAACAATGCGCCGTTTTCTGCGTCTTTTGCTGTAACTTCAAAGCGATTCTTCTTCCAACGCTTCACAGAAGCAGTAGCTTCGGCACCTTTGCCAACAGCAACGACTTCTACGGTCACATTTGCTTGTGTGTAGAATTTACCTTCGGCAATTTTGTTAAATCCGATTAGTTTACCTTCATTAGATACGATAGAAGTGTATTCTGCTAATCTACCGCTTCCAAGAGAGTCTCTAATGATAATTAGAGGTGGTGATGAGTAATATTCACCTGGGTCAACAATTGTGAGTTGAGTTACCTTATCTTTAGTGACCGTTGCCGTAACAATTGCGCCGCGACCAGAAGTAACAGTAACTGCTGGGTTTGAATTGTAGTTTTGACCAGGATTTATAACATCAATACGCTCAACAACCTCACCAGAGAGAATTGCTTTGCCAACTGCTTCCTTATCACCATCAATTAGCACAAAAGGTGCTGCTTTGTATCCACTGCCCTTTTCAGTGACCGTAAAACTCTCTACACCACCGAATACAACGTCATTTGAGTCGTAATCCTTATAACCATAAGCAACAACGCCATTTAGAAAGATACCAATATCTCTAGTTGGTGTTGGATACAATTCTGTGTTTCTAATTGACTCTTTACGAATCAATTTAAGGAATTTTTGGTCTCTTGGTGTTAAATTAGCAAAAGTGCCAATACTATAAGAGGGAAGACCTGAAGAAGCAATGTAATAGTATTGCTCATCCTCATAAATCGCTTGGACATCAGTTAATACCTCACTCAATCCTGAAATAGAGCTCTTAGAGATGGTATCGTTGACTTTCCATCTCACATCAGATTGTGACTTGTCATAAATGACGGTATTTCTTGTTTCAAAACCAGAATCACTGATTTGGACTTCATCGCCCTCAGTAGAATATGGATTTGCAGCAGAAACATTAAGATTGTATAGAATGCCGTAGCAAACAAACCTTACGGTGTATTCTACACCATTTTCTTCGTAGGTAGCACTGAGGTTAGCATAGTTATACACTGGAGTGTTGACTGGATAGTCACCATTTCCGTTTCTACCCTCAATTACAAACTGATTGACGTTTTTGTCCTTATATGTAAACGTCTCACCACCGATTTCAATCTGTCCCTTCTCGGTTTTCCACCCAGTGGTCGAAAATACATCAATTCTGCCATCAGTGTTAGCAGAAGGCAGCAATCTGCTTGTCAAAAACGTTTTTTGTGCTACAGCAAATTCACCAACAATGGTTTCTGGTGCTAGAGCGACTTCATAGATGCTCTCGCCATCAAAATTGCCTAAAAAGTTGACATTATCAATCGTAGCAAAAGCATTACCAACATTTACGTTGAATGTATCCTCTTCTTGACGCAAAATTTGACCAATTGCCTTATTTGCGTCTCCTGATAAGACTTTTACTCTTAGAGCAAACTTATTAATCCAGTCAGAAGTAGATGCCTTGAGTGTATTCTCCTTAGGATAGTAAATTGAAGGAATATCTTCAGCATCCTGAGCAACAATCGAGTTGAAGATAAACTTGATTGACTGGTCGGTGCCTTTTGCTCTATAAAACTGTTTAATGTTTTTGATTAGAGTCCTTTTGTCAACTTCTGGTTTGAGTGACTCTTCTGGGAAGGACGCTAGGTATTGCGTTTCGTAATTTTTAACAAACGCATATAAAAAAAGGTTACTGATGTTATAAACGGTTGCACCATTCAAGTGGTCAGCACCATTTCCATAGTCACCTTGCTTCCAGGTAGACTCATGATACAAATCACCAAGTTTTGTAGTGCCAGAAACGTTTCTGATGCAATTTTCTAGAGTAGTGTCAGTTTTTGACTCGTAGAAAATGACTTCATCGTCAATTAAGACGTAACCATCGGTTTCTGGAAAACCATCTGATGCTTCAATCTGAATAGTAGTATCATTAGCAGCAATATTAGCAGTACATGACGTAAATTCAGATAGTAGACCCTTTTCATAGGTGTCAATATCTGAATATTGCGTCAAATTCTGAATAATGTCAAGAGGTTGTCCCCTTAATTCAAGCTGCTCGTAGTATTTCTGCAAGAATGCAGAAAACTTTGGATATTCAGCGGTAATAAAGTCAGGTAATTGCTTATTGACTAACGCAGAAATTCTTTTCTTAATTGCAGCCATTTAACTACTCTTGAATAATAGTGAATTTGCTCTTGGTGATGT
>Ga0213858_10000066_pt1 | contig 42991 bp, 70 predicted proteins | sample PICome_FD_160122 | JGI IMG/M metagenome (GOLD analysis project Ga0213858, IMG submission 160122) | Coastal seawater microbial communities near Pivers Island, North Carolina, United States - PICO245 | ecosystem: Environmental > Aquatic > Marine > Coastal | place: USA: North Carolina | collected... | reverse complement strand
TGCCGCTTGAAAGTAGGAGACGGTTCCGTAGTGCACACTGGACTTATCCCATTCTTAAAATACTTTCAAGCGGCAGTTAAATCATGTTCACAAGGTGGTGTTCGTGGTGGTGCAGCGACAGTATATATTCCAGTGTGGCACTACGAATTCGAGGATCTGGTTGTTCTAAAGAATAATAAGGGAACAGAAGAGAACAGAGTCCGACACATGGACTATGCATTCCAATTTAATAAACTAATGTATGAAAGGTTACTTACAGGTGGCAATATTACATTCTTTGACCCTAATGATGTGCCTGGGTTATATGATGCATTCTTTGCAGATCAAGATAAATTCAAAGACCTATATGAAAAGTACGAAAGAAAAACATCTATTAGGAAAAAGTCATTACCAGCAATTGAGGTATTCTCACAATTCTTAACCGAGAGAAAGGATACGGGTAGAATATATCTAATGAATGTTGACCATGCAAACGACCATGGTGCTTTCTTGCCGGATCGAGCCCCTATTAAAATGAGTAATCTATGTTGTGAAATTGACTTACCTACTTCTCCATTGGATGCATCAGATGAAAATGTAGGGGAAATATCACTATGTACTCTATCAGCAATTAATTGGGGACTCATAAATGATCCAAAAGACTTTGAGAAATATTGTAATCTTTCTGTTAGGGCTCTTGATGAGCTTCTTGATTATCAAGGGTATCCAGTACCTGCCGCTAAGAGAGGTACTCTCAACCGAAGACCTCTTGGAGTTGGTATTATTAACCTCGCATACTTCCTTGCCAAACGTGGCCTAAAATATGATGAATCTGCATTCGAGGTTGTGGATGAATATGCAGAGGCGTGGAGTTACTACCTTATTAAGGCATCTGCTGACTTGGCAGAAGAAAAAGGTAAAATTCCTTTAAATAATGAGACAAAATACGGCCATGGAGTTCTTCCAATTAATACATATAAGAGTGCAATAGATAATTTAATAGGGCACAAAGAACGTATGAATTGGGACGAGTTGAGAACTCAACTCAAGGCCACAGGAATTCGTAATAGTACCCTCATGGCATTAATGCCGTCAGAAACATCTGCACAGATTAGTAATAGTACAAATGGTATCGAGCCACCTAGAGCATTGGTATCATATAAACAAAGTAAGGATGGTGTTATGGCCCAAGTAGTGCCAGGGTATCATCACTTAAAGAACAAGTATGACTTACTGTGGGATCAAAAATCTCCTGAAGGCTACTTGCATATCTGTGCTATCTTACAGAAATACATTGACCAAGGTATATCGGTTAATACTTCTTATAATCCAGAACACTTTGAGGATAATAAAATCCCTATGTCAGAAATGATAAAGGATACAGTTACTGCCTATAAGTATGGATTAAAACAACTGTATTACTTCAACACCTTTGATGGTGCTGGAGAAATAACAGACGAAACCACACATCATACATATTATGAAGGCGAGTCTGAAACATACGAAGATGATGATTGCGAGAGTTGCAAGATTTGAAACGTATACCTTTAAAGGGAGGTGATGAATATGACGTACACACAGGGTGGCGTAAATTAATTCAGCCTCATAAAAACATGATAAAGAGGGCAAAACGCTCTTATAATAAACGATTTAGAAAAAAAGGAAAAATTAATGTCAGTATTGAAAAAGAATAAAAAGTCCCATCTGGAGAAAAATATGTTTTTAGATGAAGGCGTAGATATTCAAAGATATGATGAACTAAAATATCCACAATTAGATAAGATTACCGAAAAACAATTAGGATTCTTTTGGAGGCCCGAAGAGGTAGATATTTCAAAAGATAAAAAGGATTTCGATTCTCTTACCGAACATGAGAAGCACATTTTTACATCAAATTTAAAGAGGCAGATTGTACTAGATTCTGTACAGGGTCGTGCCCCTAATCTTGCATTCTTACCTATTGCTTCTCTACCAGAAGTTGAAAACTGGATAGAAACTTGGTCATTCTTTGAAACAATTCACAGTAAGAGTTATACACACATCATTCGTAACGTATACCCAGATCCTTCTAAAGTATTCGATAATATTTTAGACACAAAGGAGATTGGTAAATGTGCAGATTCTATTAGTACCTACTATGATGATTTGGTTACATCAAATAATGGACCTACTAATAAAATGCAACATAAGAGAGCAATCTGGATGGCAATGATGTCTGCAAATGCATTAGAGGGAGTCAGGTTCTATGTATCCTTTGCTTGTTCTTGGGCCTTTGCAGAGTTAAAGAAAATGGAAGGTAATGCAAAGATTATTAAATTTATTGCACGTGACGAGAATACTCACCTTGCATCCACAACAACAATGTTAAAACTCTTGCAGAAAGAGGATAAGGACTTTGCTAAGATTGCAAAAGAAACCGAAAAAGAATCCATTCAGTTATATGTAGATGTTATTGAACAAGAGAAAGCATGGGCTGAATACTTATTCCGTGACGGTTCTATGATTGGTCTAAATTCAAAATTGTTATGTGACTATATAGAATGGATTGGTTGTAAAAGAATGAGGGCAATTGGATTACCTTGCCCATATACAGTTACTCAAATGAATCCATTACCATGGACAGAAAAATGGATTTCTGGAGGTAATGTTCAAGTAGCACCACAAGAGACAGAAATAAGTTCTTATGTGGTTGGGGGCGTAAAACAAGACATAGATGACAACACACTAAAAGGACTCAGTCTATAATGCCAACACAACTTAAATTTAATTTTGACAAACCGCGAGATTGTACTCCTAAAGAACAAAAAGAGTGGATCGGCGGCGAACTTAAATATTGGGCTGATATTCAAGGCAATATTATTATAGGTTTATCAATTTTACAAGTAAGTCTTTTAGGATTCATGTTAGGTATGATGTGGGTTATAGAAAATACAATAGCTTAGGAGAATATAATGAAAATAGAAATTTTTAGTAAGGATAATTGCCCTTACTGTGATATGGCAGTGCACAAGGCACAGTCAATGATACAAGAAAGAAACGATATAGAATATTCAGTCTTTAAATTGGGAGTTGATTTTGGTAGAGAAGAAATGCTAGAGAATTTCCCAGGAGCAAGAACTTTTCCCCAAATAAGAGTTGATGGGAAGAATATTGGCGGGTGGTTAGAATTTCAAAAGATTTAACAAATAAGGAGTTACTTATGGCATACGGAACTGCACCGACACATTGGTACGTGCATGATTGTCAATTTTGCTATAAACGATCATTTATTTCAATAGAGGATGAATGGGATACAGACGATAGATTCTGCCCTAATTGCGGTATATCATCAGAAGTGGATGCAACACCACATTATGATAGTGATGATACTACCGTAGAAACTTTGGACTATGACGAAGATTACGAGGAATAATCCCCCATGGGTATATCAAGGCATCGAGTGGCAACCACCCGAAGACTTCGATCCGAGCAACGTATATGGTTTTGTCTACATAATAACCAATCTGAAAAATCAGAGGAAATACGTAGGGAAGAAGTTCTTTTGGAGTCAGAAAACTTTACCTATAACCAAGACAAGAAAACGCAGGAAGAAGCTTAAGGTTGAATCTGATTGGAGAACCTATTGGGGCTCTAATAAACATTTAGTTGCAGAGATAGAAGAATTCGGTACAGATAATTATACCAGAGAGATTCTTCACTTATGTAAGACTAAAGGTGACTGTGCATATATGGAAGCTAAGGAACAATTCGATAGAGACGTATTACTTACAGAAGAGTATTATAACGGAATCATATCTTGTAAAATTGGTGGACAAACAGTTAAAAATTTAATTAAATAGGGGTTTACATTTATGGAAAAGTGTAGTATAATATACCTATTATGAAGAACAATATCATACAATTTCCGACTGAGCGAAGACAAGCACAGATTGAGGAAGAAAGGGACTGGGAGTATGAGAACTTCACAGACGAATGTGTAGATACTGCTCAGTTTGCTCTACTGCTATTGGAAGATTATATTTATTCAGATGAAGGTAGTAATCTTAAAGAACTTGATTTTAGAAATCCAGAGTATGCAGAGTCCCGTGATATGTTTGTAGTAGTAAATTTATTGTCTTCTATGTTTATGCGTTATGGTGGTATAAAACACTTCTTGCAAAAAGACCTAGAAACTCTATTCACTAAAATACAAGAAACCCGAGAACCTAATGATATTACTTGACTATAGTCAGATCGCACTATCCAACATCATAGTGCAAAAACTTAATGATGAAAATATGATACGCCATATGATTCTTAATAGTATCCGTATGTATAACAAGAGATACCGACAAGAGTATGGCCAAATGGTTATATGCGCTGATGGTATGAATACATGGCGAAGAGAATACTTCCCAGAATACAAGGCAATGCGCAGGAAAGGTAAAGAAGAATCCGATACCGATTGGTCTGAAATTTTTAGAATACTTAATCTAGTACGAGAAGAAATCCAAGAAAATTTACCATATAAAGTACTGCATATGGAAGGGTGTGAGGCCGATGATATTATAGGTGCACTTACTATCCGTACCCAAGAATTTGGTCATGGAGAACCTGTAATGATTGTTTCATCCGATAAGGACTTTATTCAATTACAAAAATACAATAATGTAAAACAGTGGTCTCCTATTCAAAAGAAAGTAGTAAGTGATAAGAACCCTAGAACATATCTATTTAATCACATCATGCGAGGTGATTCTGGCGATGGTGTTCCTAACGTATTATCAAAGGATGATACCTTTATCACAGAGGCAAAACAAACTCCCTTAAGGCAAACACGTATTGACGATTGGTTAGAAAGAAGTGATAACCTAAAAGAAGCCATGCCTGAGGAAGTATATCGCAACTATCAGAGAAATAAAAAATTAATTGACTTGACAGAAATCCCAGAGGACATACAAGAATCAATTATAAATAATTATGATAATCAAAAACTACCTATGAAAATGAAAGTTTTGAATTACTTAATTAAGAAAAGATGTAATAACCTGATTGAATGCGTGGAGGAGTTTTATAATGCGTAGAAAATTAATATCAGAGGTCTTTGAAGAGGCCGCAAAATTAAATACCAAGAAGGCGAAGATTGAATATTTGCAAAAGAATGATTCAGCGCCTCTTAGAGATATTATCAGAATTAACTTTGATGATGATATCGTTTCACTATTGCCGAAAGGTGCACCACCCTATAAGAAAGATGATATGGTCGACGGCCATAACTACTCTACGTTGTATCACAAGTTTAGGCAGTTTAAATATTTCTTTAAAGGGCCAAAGACAAATATGAATCAAGTCAAGAGAGAATCAATATTCATTGGTTTACTTGAATCAATTCATCCAAAAGATGCAGAATTGTTTATTGATGCAAAAGATAAAAATTTAAAGTATAAGGGAATTACAAAGAAACTTTGTCAAGATGCATTCCCTAATTTAATTAGTAAGTAATAGTAACATGATAATAAGGAGGGCAGCCTATATAAAACCTTTATAATGATAGAATTCAATTAATCAACATGGAGAAACATTATGCATGTACAAATTGAACGCCTTAAAAAAGACCAAAAAGAGGCAATATACTATCAAAAGAAACTGAAGCGTAAGGGGAAAGATGTTCTAGCATATAAGATGCAGAAAAAAATCGAATACCTAAATAAATACATTGAAGATATGGCGGCAGTTCAAGGAGGTTAAATAACCGGGGTTAAGGCCCTGGTAAAACAGGGCCAATTACCTATGACAGAAGAAATTAAATTTACTAAGGAAGAACTTGCAAATTCTAAAAGAATTTATAAGTCAGCAACACCAAAATACACCTACGACTGGTATCTAAAATGGATATCAAGTATCATCATTCTATGTGCAATAACAATCAGAGCGGCTGGAGTGCCAGAATTAATGTGGATGGATATGCTGTTGTCTTGGATTGGTGCAATGGGTTGGTTTATTGTAGGATTTATGTGGCGAGATAGAGCACTTATCTTATTAAATGGAGTTATAGGCATTATATTATTTTCGGGGCTAATTAGATATTACTTTGGAATGTAATGATTATATTAAGAGCTCTTTTGGGAGCACTCATATTAATATTATTAATGGGATTCGATTACTCATTGTTGGATCGAGGGCGTGATGGATACTACTTTGAGAAAAAAGAATATTATAGGCCCGATGTTATTATCACTTACAAATTTATAGATAATAGAAAAGAATATGATGAACTTAAGGCAGAACGATTTACTTCAAGTAGGGCTAGAAAAGTAGAGGCATGGAGCGTATTCTATAGAGATGTTGAATCAGAATATAAAGAATGCATCGTATATGTGCCAGATCCTTCTTGGACATATAGACCAGAACTCATTGGACATGAGGTACTTCATTGCTTTTTTGGGGAGTGGCATCCAAACCAAAAATAATGGTTGACAAATTTGAATTGATGTGATATAATATACATTATAATATATACTACAATATACACTATGAATATTTTTATACTAAACGAAGACCCAGTAATTGCAGCACAAGAACAGTGTGACAAACATGTGGTTAAAATGATTGTAGAATCTGCACAAATGCTATCTACTGTACACAGAATGCTAGACGGCTCGATCGAGCAACGTCCATCCAAATCAGGAAAAAGAATCTTAAAATATTACAAATTACCAGACGAAAGAGAGGACTTGTATTACAAGGCTGTACATCACAATCATCCATGTACTGTATGGACACGCGAGTCTTGTTGTAATTATTCTTGGCACTATGAACATTTTTGTGCACTTATGGATGAATATACATATAGGTATGGTAAGATACATTCAACGGATACTAAATTAAGAAAGGCCCTAAAACAGTTGCCAGATAATATCAATAGAACAGGTGGTAGAACTCACTTTAAATTGGCTATGGGTTCTAATCCAGAGTGTGTAGTATATGGGTTGGGTGGTACTGATCCTGTACAGTCTTACAGAAATTTCTATAAAACAAAACAATCGAGGTTTAAAATGGATTGGACAAAACGTAAAGTGCCGGAGTGGTTTAATCATGCCGCTGTATGATTTTGAAGATAAGGAAACGGGTGAAATCGTTACAAAAATGATTAAGATATCCGATAAGGATCAATTCTTAAAGGATAATCCTAATTTAAAACAAGTAATTTTATCTACACCATCAATTGTTGGTAGTGTAGGTGGAACACTGTCTCGTGCAGGAGACGGATGGAAAGAAGTGCAAGATAAAATTAAATCGGGTTTACCCCCACGGTTAAAGGATAATATTAGAACAAAATGAGTCAAAGACCTTCACGTTTAAGAACAGAACATTTGGTTACATTAGAACCTCTCACAGAAGCACAAAGCTTTGTGTTTGAATCATGGAAAGATGGATTTAATCTAGTCTTATCCGGATCTGCTGGTACAGGTAAAACCTTTATTTCAATTTACTTGGCATTATTGGATGTTCTAAATAAAGAACTTCCGCAAGATAAATTAGTCATAGTGAGATCGGCAGTACCTACACGAGATATGGGATTCTTGCCTGGAACATTAGAAGAAAAGGAAGATGCATATAAAATTCCATATAATGCAATTCTATCCGACCTCTTTGAAGACAAAGATGCATGGAAAAAACTAGAAACTGCAAAGAACATTGAATTTTTAACTACCTCGTTTATAAGAGGAGTCACACTTAATAATTGTATTGTTTTAATTGATGAATCACAGAATCTTAATTATCACGAATTGTGTTCGGTCATTACTCGATTGGGTAATAATACCAGAATTATTTTATGTGGTGATTATTATCAAACAGACTTTACAAAAAATGTTGACATGTTAGGTTTGGCCAAGTTTACTGCAATTTTAGAAAATATGAAACACTTTGAACATATTACGTTTAAATGGAAAGACATTGTCAGATCGAGTCTTGTAAGGGACTTTATAATGACAAAGGAAATGATGGAAAATGATGACTTTAAATAAGGGGAATTTTATACATGAAAAAGTGGATTTGGGATATAACGACCTTTCTGCAAAGACAGGCTCTGGTGGTAGAACATACACCGCTCCTGATGGTAGTACTTATCCTTCTATTACAACAGTTCTGTCTATATTAGGCAGAGAGGCAATCCAGGCATGGAGAGCAAGAGTAGGGGAAGAAGAGGCAAATAAAATATCAAGAATTGCCTCAACAAGGGGTACGGCAGTACACGATATGTTAGAAAAGTATGTGGACAATGATCCGAACTTTTCTGAAGGTGTAATGCCACATATTCTACAATCATTTTATGATGTAAAAAATGTACTCGATACTAATTTACAAAAAGTTTATGCACAAGAGGCTCCTCTGTAGTCTGAACATTTAGGTCTGGCAGGTAGAGTGGATTGTGTTGGGGTATGGAATGGTAAAAATTCAATTATTGATTATAAAACATCCCGTAAACCCAAAAAGAAAGAATGGATTGATGGTTACTTCATGCAGTGTGCAGCATATGCAATAATGTGGGAAGAAAGAACCGGAATGCCCATTACACAATTGGTTGTTATGATTGCTGTAGATAACGAAGACCCTCAAGTCTTTATAGAACATAGAGATAATTGGGTTGATAAATTATTTGAAGTAATTGAACAGTATAAACTCGAAAAGAAACGAGAACATATATTTGGAGAAAGGAGGTAATATGTTAACAGTTGGAGATAAATTCCCTGCGTGTACGTTGCAGGGTGTCGATGAAAAGAATAATTTTATCGAAGTAAAAATTGAGAATGGATATACGCCACATAAAAAGGATTGGAGTGTGGTTTATTTCTATCCAAAAGATTTTACCTTTATCTGTCCTACAGAAATTGCAGGAATGGATATGTTGGTAGAAGAAGCAAATGTTATCGGTATCAGTGGTGATAACGAATTCTGCAAACTTGCATGGAAACAGAATAATGATTTAATCGGAAACATTAATCATGTTCTTGCTGCAGATTGTGGATTAGGATTATCACATAAGCTAGGTATTGTCAACGAAGAAGAAGGTGTGTGCTATAGAGCAACATTTATCTATGATAGGGATATGGTGATTCAACACGTATCTGTCAATGCATTAGATACAGGTAGAAATGCACATGAAGTATTAAGAACTTTACAAGCACTTAAAGCTGGTGGTTTAACTGGCTGTGAGTGGAATCCAGGAGAGGAGTTTGTAGCATGAGAGAAAGAATGATAACTGCATTAAAGAATCATTATCACGCTGAGATTGGTAAACATAAAATGAATGTTGAGGCGTTTCTAGACAACCCAGTAGGCGTTGGAGAACATATCGACATTATGGAAACCATATCTGGCGAGATTGGTAAGATTGCCGAATATGAAGATAAATTAATGACTTTGGAAACACATTTTATTCTTCCAGAAAAAGAAATAAAAATTTAAAAAAGTGTTGACAAAGTGTGGTATATTTGATATAATATACCCATGAAAACAATTAAACATATTATCTTTGATATTGATGGAACCATTGCAAATGTACAGCATAGGCGTAAGTTTGTTGATGGTTCCCAACCCAAAGATTGGCCCGCCTTTAAAGCTGCTACAGTAAATGATACCCCTATTCAGTGGGTATGCGATGCGGCTAAACAACACGTAAAGAATCAAGACGTTGTAATATTCGTATCTGCAAGAAATACCACAGAAAGAGATATTACAGTAAAACAAATACAAGACTGGATTGGTATACAAGATCCTATCTTATTCTTAAGGCCTGAAGGTGATTACAGACCAGACCACGAATTTAAAAGTGATGTATTGGCTGAAATTAAGAATGCAATAGGTGGTAATCCAGACTTGGTTTATGATGACAGAAATATGGTTGTTGATATGTGGAGATCACACGGAATAACCGTAAATCAAGTTGTTGATAGAGTTGCAGGTAATTTTTAGTGAGGATACTAGGTTCGGGACATCATACAGAGATTATAAACTACCCGGTAATCATCGCCCTAGTATCCTCTCTAAAATTACTTGAAAAAAGTTTTAAAAAAGTGTTGACAAGATGTGTAAAATGTGTTATAATATACACATATGATAAGGAGAAATATGAAAGATAATATAATTTTAGTTGACTGTGATGGAGTGTTATGTGATTGGGAATATGCATTCACACAGTTTATGCACCACAAAGGGTTCCCAACCCTCGATTCTACGGAATATAACGTAGGTAAAAGATTCGGATTTACCAGAGAACAAGGTCACACATTTGTTGAAGAATTTAATGATTCTGCGGCCATTGCGTTCTTACCCCCTCTAAGAGATTCTGTGTATTACATGAAAAGGCTCAATATGTTACATGGGTTTAAATTTCATTGTATTACATCACTCAGTACAAACAAGTATGCTCAGAAACTAAGAATTCAAAACCTAGAACTTTTATTCGGTAAAGAATTATGGGACGATTTTATTTTCCTACCATGCGGTGCGGATAAAGACGAGGTACTTGAAAACTACGAAGATACCGGTTGTTTCTGGATTGAAGATAAACCAGCGAATGCTCAAGTAGGGCTTGATATGGGTCTTAATTCTATCCTAGTTGCCCATGAACATAACAGTTCCGAGACAAACATTCCTAGGTATTGGAAGTGGAAACATATTTACAAGCACATTGTGGGAGAACTATAATGCAACCATGGGAAATAATTAAACATATCGAATCGGATAACAGTAGGTTATTTAAAGAGGATGTCCTTAAACAACACATGGATAATCAAGAATTCGTCAAGGGTCTACAAAAGTGTTTCGACCCTTTGATTACCTTTGGGACGAGGGAAGTACCTGTAAAGAAAGAGCCCAACGGATTAATCGAGCCATGGTTTACATGGGATCAGTTTGAACAACTCTGCTATAATTTAGAGACCAGAACTCTTAGTGGTCATGCTGCAAGAGATGCCATACTTAATGCTATGGCAATTTGTGATCAAAATGCATGGAATTTCTGGTATCGTAGAATTCTATTAAAGTCAATCGATGCAGGATTTGGAGAAAGAACTATCAATAAAATTGCTAAGGGTACAATCCCAAGATTTGGTTGTATGTTGGCAAAAGATGGTAAAGATGGCAAAGGTCTTGTAGGTAAGTGTCTTATTGAATACAAGTATGATGGTGTAAGGTGTATTGCAATTGTAAAGAATAATGTTGCTACTCTTTATAGTAGAAACGGTAAGGTATTTCCTAACTTCCCTCATATCGAGGCCGCATTAAGTAAACCAGAATATAATAACTGTGTTTTCGATGGCGAGATTATGAGTGAGAATTTTCAGGCATTAATGAAACAAGTTTATAGAAAGTCTGATGTCCAAACAGAAGATGCATTTATGGCTCTATTTGATATAGTTGATTTACAAGAGTGGGAGAAAGGTAAAGGACATTTAAATACAATTGAAAGAAAAGAAATTTTGGATAATATGGTCTTTGAAGATTGTATTAGGCCAGTTGCTTATACCGAAGTAAACTTTGATACCGAACATGGTAATAAGGTTTTCAAGGATATGAATAAAGAGGCATTAGAAAAAGGCTACGAAGGGTTAATGGTTAAACCTATAGAGGCCTTATATGAATGTAAAAGATCTGCCTCTTGGTTAAAAATCAAACCTATTATTGAAGTATCACTTAATATTGTAGATGTAGAAGAAGGGCAAGGTAAATTTGAAGGAACAACAGGTGCTCTGGTTTGTAAAGGTGTAGATGATGGTATTCACATTTCTGTTAATGTGGGTTCAGGTCTTACCGATGAACAACGTGATATGTTCTGGGCCAACAGAGACAATATCATAGGCGATGTTGTTGAAATTAGAGCAGATGCCATTACTCAAAATGAGGATGGTAATTACAGTTTAAGATTCCCTAGGTTTAAAACATTTAGGGGTTTTGAAGGCGGGGAGAAACTTTGAGTCAAGTTACAGTAAAACCCTTACTGGATGGAATTCAAAAGGTATATAAATTCCCTAATGGCTATGGAGCCAGTGTGATAAGACATAAAGGTTCTTATGGATATTCAAAAGGTCTATGGGAACTAGCAGTCTTATTTGAAGATGAACTATGTTACGATACTCCGATTACAGATGATGTACTTGGATATCTAAGATGGGAAGATGTTGAGAATTATTTAAAAGAAATAAAGGAGTTAATATGAGCTTTTCAGGAACTAGCATAAAATATAGGGGCATTGCAAAGGATTCAACCATTGTGTGGAAACCTAAGACATATGCAATCGATGCATTTGATTACGATAAGGTTAAGGCCAGAGTAGAAAAATGTAAGGAAGAGGGCGATAAAAAAGCCTTAGAGGTAATCACAAAAAATATTAAAAGGGTATGTAAAGATAATCCAGAAATATTTGATGATTTTTTAAAACTTGTAACGTAAGGAGAATAATGCCAGTAAAATTAGGAAAGTCTTACAAGACTGTTGACAGAGCCACTAAAAAGGCGACTGTAGTAAATCCATACATAAAGGGTATGGCAAAAAAGGATCTCATAGAAAAGTATAACGATAAAAATACTAGACCGAGAGATAAAAGGAAGATTAAAAATGAGTTGGTTAGGAGAGGCGGCGTCGTCTTTAATTAAAGGTATATTCAATACCATCAAATGGGTAATCATATTCTGCATAGTCGTTGCAGTTTGTATGACTGCCACCGAAGTATTCTAATTATCTGGCTGTATAAATAGATATATGGCCAGATCTGCAAAAATTATAAAGACAATTGATTCAAAACCCAAGTGTACTTCACAGGGTATAGGTGGACGTGGCCGATCAACCAAGATTGGGTTGAGTACTATGAATAAAGACAAAAAGAGGAGTCATAAGGCATATCGTGGGCAAGGTAAGTAAAAACGATATTACTGGAGACAGTATTCAAACAAAAGTAGCAAGTAATGCATATTGGGATAACTATGATGCAATATTTGGGAAAAAACAAAAACTAAAGCAACAGTCAATGACTGAACTTAATTGGGATGGAAATGAAGACCGAGGCAGATATGGAGAAGACGAGTCGGCACAAAACAAGGTATCATCGGGTTCTGTTTGATCAGGACAGTCCATTCAAGCGTCATCAAGTTGTTCCCAATAAAAAGAAAAATATACCCAGAAAGAATAAGAATGGGAATATAAATATAAGAGAGGATTAAATATGGCAGATTTATTAGATTTTGATTTCGGGTTTACCGCAGTTGATGAAAATGAACTAGAAGCAGTCCAAAAGGTTACTACCGAGGCTTCTAGCACGTCTGCTTCTCTACAAGAAACAGAAGAGAAACTTAATAAATTGTATAACTCGATCTTGCCACTTCTTACCAATTTAAAGAAGAATCCCGAAAAGGAATATATTCTCTGGCCAAATAGAGTAGAGAAGATAGAGCAATTTGAAGATTTAATTTCGGGGATAATTAAATGACATTAATTACAAGTGGGCCATTGGCATTAAAAGACGCGGGAACTAATCCTACTTCTATTGTTCTTTTAGATACTGGGTATAATTCATTATCGTTTGGCTCCGATTCTAGTTGGGCCCAATCCCGATTAACAGCTGAATATGAATCAGGATTTACTCTTTATGATGCAATTCAGATTACTGATGGAACTGCTTATTATTACAGAAGAAGTACTGGTGCAGCTGCAAGAAAAACATATGTAAGTAATTTTTCAACTAGTGGTTATACATCTCCAATTCATCCAGAAGCTACAGATAACATAGGGAGTCCTCCTTATGGAAATTGGGGAACTTCCACCCTCTTAGCGCTTAATTCAAGTACTGCTTCTACAGTTGGAAGTTTAAGTAATAGTACATTTACAGATGCAGGTGGAACATCAAGAACTATTAATGATATAGGTTATTTAAAAAATACATCTAATTATTCTAGTACTCCGTGGTCTCAAAATTATGGTAATCAATTTTGGTTTTCTTTAGCTGGTCTTGTCTCTAATTCGGATAATACTTTTTATCAGCTTACAACTTACGATAATAATGGTGATGGTATTATTCATACACGTAGTGGAGCAGATTATTATTATGACGGAACTCAAAGTGTTTGGACTTGGTGGAATATTGGAGACTCAACTATAGATTATGGTAATGTAAGAACTGCGGCAACTAGAATTTATATCACTCGATCTGGTGCAACAAGTTTTAATAATGGCATATCGGAAGAAATGTCAGGTGGCACAGACACAAATCCTATTGAACTTAGTGATTATTATAAAGATGGAATATATCACAAAACTACTGGAATACCTACTTCCGGCCAAATAGAATTTTCAGACTTTTATGGAAAAGCTAGAGTGGAGCCAACCATGTACTCTAATTCTGGAACTTATGGTTACAGCGCTGGTGGCCAATACACACCATCCTATAGCGGGTTTTTAACTGGATTCGTAGGAAGCCTAAATGGAAATAGTTTTACTTTTCAAGGAACAACATCTAAGATTGCTTCTATTAATGTTTCATATACACAATTAAGTTTTGGTATACAAAACAATAGTGGCACAAGTAAACAATATAATAATTCGGGATGGACAACATTAAAAATTTGGTTAAACCAAACTAATAATTCTGGCACACCAGATAGAACATATTATAGAATATTAGCTAGTAGTACAAACTTCAGTGCTGCTTCAACCAGCTCAACGGCATATTGGTATTTTTCAAGTCAAGCTAATTTTCCTACATCTGGCGGCAATTGGTATATTGAGGTAGATTAAATGACAATTAGAGTATATGAAGAAAATAATACATCAAGAACTATTGACTCAAGTGGTAATATATCACCTTATTTAGATTCAAAAGTATATGTCACTGATGGTGAAAACACAGTAACTCATGTTGCAGTATATACAGATGGCAATATTGATTGGGGGTTATCTAAAAAACTTGCAATAAATGAATACGAAAATCAATATGGCCAGGAAAAAACAAGAGCAGAATATTATTTAGCTAACGAAGATAAATTAGTTCGTGATGACGTATATATGGCTGGAAGTCTTGCAAGGGTCGATTATTCTATAGGTACATCTGAAGGTGATGCTCTTGTAAATGAATTAGAAACAGGTTGGGAAAATTTCATACCAGATTATAGAAGAAGTACTAAAAATCTCGTATCTGAATTTACTCCTGTTAGAGCACCGTATGTTAACGATAGTATATCTTATTATGATATGCAAGAACCATCTGCAGATTTAATAGAATATTTTAATATTCCAGATATTCATTACATGCCATTTTATGGGCTTAAGTTTGACAAGACAACCTCTGATGTACATATTAAAACAATGTTATTTCCTAATGAAATGTATACTCATCATTTAGAATTATCAAAGACTATAAATAATATTATACCGGTTTTAGGTAATCACTTTTATGGTATAATATATAACTCTGAGGGAGAAATGAGTCCAACCATCGATGTTTATTTTACGGCAAGTTATGATATTGTATTAAATTGGTGTAATCGGGTAGGACTTGCAATACCTTATACTGATGAATCATTAACTCCAAAATTATCATATTGGGGCGCAGTGTATAATTCAAACTTAGGTAGAATAACGCACATTAAAGCGTATATAACAAATTATTTAGAGGATTAATATGTTTTTTAACAGAGACAAAGAAATTGACGTTGATCAATTAAGAGAACAACTAATTATTGACGAGGGACAAGTAAATGAAATTTATCATGACCATTTGGGTTATCCTACATTTGGGATTGGACATTTGGTTATCGAAGGAGACCCAGAATATGGGATGGAGGTCGGTACTCCAGTGGCAGAGGATAGAGTTATTGAAGTCTTTGCCAAAGATGTAGAAACAGTTATTGAAGATTGTAAAAAATTGCATGATGGTTGGGACGGTTACCCCCAAGAGGTAAAACAGATCGTTGCAAATATGATGTTTAATATGGGACTCACGCGCTTGAGTAAGTTTAAGAACCACAACGCAGCGCTGCAATGTGGCGATTGGAAGGAGGCGGCCAAAGAAGGTCGTGATTCAAGATGGTACAAACAAGTGACAAATCGAGCAGAAAGACTTATGTCGAGACTAGAGGCGGTATAAAATACTATCATACCGACGAACCTCAAACTGAAAAGGGATGGTATTGGTGTTACGAAAAGAAAGGTCTTTTCAGATACACCGATTGGAATATTTCAGTAGATAAAATGAAAGAAAAGTATTGCTAATCAGCTTTATTACTTAATTACACTTCTTTAAGGCCTCTTACTTATAAATAGAAGTATGGCCGAAATCTTTGAACTTATTGCTCAAGTTGGTGCTCCTATTGCTGGAGCACTTGCAATGGGCGTCTTTATTTTTCTAATTATTAAACAAATATTAGAAGGGCTAGTCGGACAGATTAAGACCCTTACAATGTTCTGTGAGTCATTAGAAAATAGAGCTAGAACTATGGCGAATGAAATGATTAAAATTGATATGTTAGTCAGTAGTGCGCTAAAACTTCGGCCAGATATAGAAAGGGTTGCGCGCGCAGAAAACTTTGTCGAAGACGGCAAGGTTGATGTGAGGCGCGATTAATGGTAGATGAAATTGAAATGGTTCAATATTCATTTCCTAAAGACTTCATATTGGTATGCTCAATAGGGCTTAATATAGGGTTTTTAATTGGGTTATTATTCATATAGGAGTAAACAATGGATCAATTGGTAAACGGTATATCTGATTATGGTTTTCCTATTGTTGCATGTGTTGGATTTGGATACTTTTTATATTATATTTGGTGTTTTATTTCGGATGTGATAGAACCTGAAATTGAAAAAATGCATATGGCATTAATTAGAGTTATTGATCAAACAAGAATGCTGGATCAAGATTTAATAAGGTTACAGCAAAAGGTCAATGTGGTATTGGAATATAAGGAAAATGAAAAGAAAAGACAAACTGAAGAGTAAACTAGAACTGGGTACATTAATAGGTATATTCTTACTATCAGTAATATCTATTGCCCCAGTCAATGCTGATGAAATAAAATTTGGGTTTAAAAATCCATCTTTTTCTGGCGTAGGAACAGGAGCACATTATTTAACGATTGAGAACCAAGAGCACTCTCGTAAAAAGGCAATAGAAGATGCTTTAGAGGCAGCAAGAAAGGCCGCTGAAAGAGAGGAAAATAATTCAACACTAGCTAAATTTATTAGAAACTTAGAAAGTAGAATATATGCTCAAATGGCAAAACAAATGGTTGAATCTATGTTCAGTAATGACGGTTCAGTAAGATATGGTTCATTTACATTAGAAGGTAACATAGTAACATACGAAGTTATAACCAATGAAGATGGATCGGAAGTTATTAGAATGACGATTGTGGATACTGATGGAACAGAAACCGTTATTGAAATTCCTGTCGGGACTGGTAATTTTGGGCAGGATCCAGATGGTTAAGTATATACTCGTATTATCACTATTATTATCTGGGTGTGCATCATTTCCAGTATGGAGTCCTAATCCACAAGATTGTAATGATTTAGATGGTGTATATTCACAGGGATTTAATACAGATGTTGATAATGATGGCATCTTAAATGATGATTTAGTTACAGTAGTTAAACAAGGATATGTTGGCTATAAAAAGGCAATGGCCAGAAAGTATATCTGTGTTGATGAACCAACTGCAGTAAGGTTACCTGCATATGTAGACTTACTAATGTTACCACCTGCAAAGGAAAGACCCGTAGTTGCAGTATATGGTTTTGCAGATAAGACAGGTCAAAGAAAATCAGTAGATAATATTGCGTCATTCTCTACTGCAGTTACCCAAGGTGGGACTGAATTGTTAATAGACGCTCTAAAAACAGCCGGAGGCGGCACATGGTTTAGAGTGGTCGAAAGGCAAGGAATTGATAATCTTGTAAGGGAAAGACAAATTGTGAGGTCTACCCGACAAGATGTAGCTAAACTCGAAGGTACTGATCCGAAAGGAGTAGGTCCATTATTATTCGCAGGAATGATAATCGAGGGTGGTATTATAGGGTATGACTCTAACATGGAAACAGGTGGTCGAGGCGCACGAACACTTGGTGTTGGGTTTACTAAAATGTATCGTAAAGATGTCGTGACTGTATCTGTGAGAGCAGTATCAGTTTTGACAGGTGAAGTATTATTAAACGTCCAGGCTAAGAAATCGGTACTTTCTTACGGCGGTGGGGGTGACCTATTCAGATTTATTGAACAGGGAACTCAACTTGTTGAATATGAGGACGGAGTGGGAAATAATGAATCAGTGACGTATGCAGTACGTGCAGCTATTGAGGCCGCCGTGTTGGAATTAATTTACCAGGGCCATGACCGTAAATTCTGGGATATAAACGAGGGTCATAGACATCCGCATCAAATCAATGGCGCGAATGCTAGACACTCATTAAAAGAGGATAATAACGAAAATGAAGAAACTAATTAGTTTAACTTTATTATTAATGTCGACATCATTCGTTTTCGCACAGGCCACTGATGATAATGAAATCATGATAGAGCAAAGTGGTGACACTTTAACCCTATATATTGATCAAGTTGGATACGGTAACAAGATCGGTTTGGATGATTTTACATCTTCTGGTTCTGATATGACTATTACAGGTTCAAGTTTAACATTTGACCTGGATATGATTGGTAATGAAAATTTAATTTTTGGACCAATTGAAATGGACTCATCAAGTTTAACATTTAATTTAACTGGTGATTCTAATGAAGTGGATTGGAATATTGGATATGTAGGAAGTGCAGATAGTTCTAACTATAACTTTGCTATAACTGGTGATTCAAATACTTTTGATATTGATCAAGGTTATACAGTGAGTGCAGAAAGATTAGATGCAGATCTAGTATTACTTGGTACTTCTAACGTATTTGATTTGGATTTTGAATCTGATGACGCGACATGGAATTTTGATATTACTGGAGATAGTAATAACGTTAATACATTGCAAAAAGATGGAGAACATCAACTAACAGTAGAATTAACGGGCGACAGTGCTGATATTGATATTAATCAATTATCTGGTACTTGTGCAACCGGTGCTGGAGTTGGATGTGCTACACCAAATGCAATTATTGATTTAGACATTACTTCCGATAATGCTACAATTCAAATTAATCAGAAAGACGTTTCTAACGACAGCTAGTCTTTTATTCATTAGTGGGGTTACTCAAGCAAGTGACCCCATAGGTGATATAGTAGAATCAACTGGAATCGGATCTATTCTGAGAAACAATGTTGAGTTACCTCATCAGACGAATACTGAAATAGTTTTAAACGACGAAGCCCGTACGGGTAATGGCCGTATGAAAATTGAGTTTTTAGATAAGGCAGAACTCTCCTTAAAAGAACACTCGGAAGTATTAATTGATGAAATATATTATGACCCTGATCCATCATTATCAAAAATGAGCATGAAATTTACCATGGGAACTGCAAGGTTCGCATCAGGTAGATTAGGTCTTGTAAATAAAGCAAACATAGATATTCAAACTCCAACTGCATCTATTGCGGTAAGAGGTACTGACTTTACTACAACCGTAGATGAGTTAGGTAGGTCTTTGGTTATTTTATTACCTGATATAAATGGAGACCCTTCCGGAGAGATAGAGGTATTTAATGAAGGAGGATCTGTTACATTAAAAGAAGCATATGCAGCGACAATGGTTTCATCATTAGACCAATCTCCAACACAGACTGTTAAGATTAATGGAATTACTCCAGCACTAATTGATAATATGTTTATTGTGTCACCCCCACCGGAAGTCGAAGATAGAATAAAAGAAGAAATGGCTGATGAGGCTGATGAAGACCAAGGGTTATTGGATATTGATTTTTTAGAATTTGATGAATTAGAAAAAGATGAACTTGCAGAATCTGAAGAGGATTTAGAATTTAACGAACTAGATATTAATGAATTGGATGTTGATTATCTAGTAGATGTTTTGGATATAGTTGATTCATCCGACTTATTTGATTCCATAGGAGAATTTGATATTAAAGGTGCAACAAGAGGCCTTAATGAAGAATCTCAGTTTAATGTATTCTTACAAGATGGCTCATTGGTTTTATATAGAAACGTAAACGGCACGATAAGAATAAAAATTGCTGCAGGTGGTAATTTTACACTTGATACTATTACTCCAACATGGGAAGGTGTTATAACTGGTAATGAATCCGAGGATATTTTAATTTACATTAACCAACAAAATTAGGATATAAATATGAATATGAAAGAGAAATTTTTTAAATATTGGATCCAGCCCTGGCATCCTAATCACATACAATCAAATGAGGAGAGGGCATGGGAAATGTTAAAACAGGCACAAGGCCCAGGTATATGGACAGGTAAAGATTTGTTTAAGGCATTTCTTTTTGGTTTATTCTTAGGTTTATTAATGTTAAGTCCTGTTCTACTTGCAGATGATAATCAAATATCATTAGAGCAATCTGGTAATAATTTATCACTAGAAATCGAACAAGTAGGATATAATAATCAGATCGGTATGCTAGATTCTGCATCGTATATTAATAATGCACCTAACCTAGATATTCACATAGTTCAATATAATTTTACAGATAATACTAACAAAATATTATTTGATGAGGTATCGGGTTCAAACAATACATTCAAACTAGCACAAGGTGTTGCTTGGACTGATTCAGAAGGTTCATATACTTATGATGGAGCAGAGGGCGGTGGCCACTATATGGAAATAGATTTATATGGTAGTAATAATTCTGTTAAATGGTATCAAACAAATCAGAGTGGCGCAACAGATGGTCACAATTTTAATTTTCATCTAGCTGGTGATTGGAATGAGGTTAATGGAAGACAACAATCAAGTGGCTCAAAAGAAATGGAACTTACGATTTATAATGATGATAATTTAGTTACTATGAGACAGAAAGGTGCAAATGCAACACATAGTGCAACAGTAACACTTGATGGAACATATGGAACGGATTTAACACTTATACAATTAGGAACAACTACACAATCTTATTCACTATCACAGACTTGTAATACAGTAGGTGGTTGCACAGTATCAGTTCAACAAGGGCAGTAATGAAATACGTTACTTCGATATGGACTACATTTGTAATTATTGCATTAGGTCTCTTAATAAGAATACAAGACCCAGATTTCTTACAGCAGATACGTCTCACAGTATTTGATCAATATATAAATTCTCTACCTGTAAAACATTCCGACCAGATTGTCCTAGTAAATATCGGAGAAGAATCACTAGGAGAGTTTGGCCAATATCCATTTCCAAGACAATTATATGCTCAATTAATTTCAGATTTAAGAAATGCCAATGCTGGTATTATAGGATTCACTATAATGTTTCCAGAGGAAGATAGATTTGGAGGTGATGAAGTATTTGCATCTTGGGTAAAAGACAATGGAATTATACTATCACAAGATGCTGATAATAGTGGTAGAAGTGCAAAGGCGCCTTATGTGGGTACTGCAACTTTTGGATCAGGAGATCCGTTGGATCACGTAATACGTTATAAAGGTCTTGTGACTAATATTTCGGAAATAGAAGAAGGCGCATGGGGCCATGGTTTAATAAACGCTATGCCAGAAGTTGATGGTGTTGTTAGAAGAATACCACTCATATCTCAAATTAATCAAGAATTATATCCATCCTTTGCATTAGAAACAATAAGAATTCTTAACGAAAAACCTTCTTATACTGTAAAGGTTAACGATGTAGGAATTGAAGAAATTATTTTAAGGCCTTATCGACTCCAAACCGACGGGATTGGCTCGATCTGGATTAATCCTAGATACCATTTTCAGGATATAGAATATACTTCTGATCCATTTCCTGATTTGCAAGGGAAGACTGTTTTGATTGGTCTAACTGCAAAGGGCTTATCTTCTCAGATACCAACTTCTCAAGGATTAAAATCGGCACATCAGATTCAAGCATCTGCGATTCAGACGATAATAAATGGGGATCAGATAACCCGTCCACTGTGGGCTGATATTCTGGAGATTGGGGTTTCTCTTGTTGGGGCTCTATTGATTGTACTGGCAGTTTATTATCTACCAATTTGGAGTAGTGGTTTAATCTTCTTTGCCGTTGTTGGTTTATCATCCTACGGCGCATGGACTTCCTGGAACGAATGGGGTATACTCCTTGACCTTAGTTATTCACTAATGTTATATATACTTTCCTTTACCTCATCAGCATTCAACAATTTCTATAAACAGTTTGCTCTCAGACAACAAATTAAGAAACAGTTTGAAACTTATTTGGATCCAAGACAAGTTATGTTATTACAGAAAGACCCATCTCTGTTAAAACTTGGTGGGGAAAGAAAAGACATGACCTTTCTGTTTATGGATATAGTAGGGTTTACTCCTATATCAGAGCATTATAAAAACAATAATGACCCAGAAGGCCTAGTAAGGATTATAAATAGTTATTTGGACAGTATGACTAAGGTGATACTAAAACATGGTGGCACAATTGATAAATACATGGGCGACTGTATTATGGCATTTTGGAATGCCCCTTTACCCTGTAGGAATCATGCTGAATGTGCAGTAGAAGCCGCAAAGGAAATATTAGAAACTGCTGATGAACTCATTAAACAACTTGAAGAACAAGGCCTTCCTCGTATTGATGTTGGCATTGGTGTCAACACCGGCACATGCATTGTTGGAAACATGGGATCAGACTCTCGATTTGACTATTCCGTCATTGGAGATGCCGTCAACCTCGGTGCTCGACTCGAAGGACAAACACGTAATTATGATGGGGTACGACTGTTGTTGGGACCCGAAACTTATAGAGGCTGTCCGAATGGAGCATTCTCTGAAGTCGATAGAATACTCGTTAAGGGAAAAACCGAAAAGGTTAGAATTTATACACCAATCAAGTGATCCTATAGACCCATTATTTTATACTACCTTTCTATTATTACATGCTGCAGATGTATGGACAACCGATAGGGGAATGGACTTCGATTGTGTATACGAAATGAATCCTCTTTTACCCGAAGTGCCTCGCATAAATAGATTGTTAATTCACAAGTATGTATTTCTTAGCCCCTTTCAAACCTTATACGAAGAGGATATCTTAACTTACGAAAACATGGCATTTCCTACTGCATTCGCTGCATTCGTGGTTTATAGTAACCTTAGGGTTATTGATAGGGCAAAAAGAAAGTGTAATAAAAGGTAATATACTTATTCCAAAATAATATAAAAAAGTTTTCAAAAAGTGTTGACAAATTGGATTGGCGTGGTATAATAATACCATAATTAAGTGATAAGGAAGTAATTATGTCAAAAACCGAAATACAAGAATTTTTTCCAATCTTGGATGCACTACGTGAGAGTGGTGCTATGAACATGTTTGCGGCACCCCGTTGGTTAATAGATAATATGGATATGACCAAACAAGATGCTAAAACTGTTTTCCTTGCTTGGATGCAAACGTGCTAGATATACTAATCACCTCTCGAGTTAAATCAAAAGATGCAGTCTATGACTATGTTTGGGATATCTGTAAAGACCTAAAAATTCATAGGCTTAATCGAACTATTAATATAACCTTTCGTCAGAAACTAGCAGAAGATGCCTGGGGTTGGGCAGTAGGTGATACAGAAGAGTGCGATATAGAGATTAATCGAACAATAGATTGGTCATATCAATTAGTGACTCTTGCACATGAATTAGTACATGCAAAACAATACTTCCGAAAAGAACTGGATGCATCATTTGCATGGAAAGGTCGTAATTGGTCAAAGTGTGAATATGAATGGCAACCATGGGAGCGACAAGCACACGCTCTTGAATTAAAACTGTTCCAAAAACATTGGAAATATTGGAAAGAAAATTAAGTGTTACATTTGTGTTACAACTATGTTACATTTATGAAACTTTTTAAAAAAAGTGTTGACAAATGGTGCTAGATAGGTTATAATAGTACCATAATTAAGTGATAAGGAGTTAAATTATGAAAAATATTGTTATTAATACCCAGTATATGGAAAACTATGGGGATTCTTTAAACCCATATATGAAGTTTAAGGGTGGTTCTACCTATGTCGTTAAGACCCTTAACGATTCCATTAATGAGAACGAAGTAGCTACAATCGTGGCTCAAGTAAGACCTCTTATCCAAATGACTATGGCCGATACTAATGGCGGCTGTGAGGAATACATTATTGACTTCCAACTTTATGACACTATTGCAGATGCATGTATCCCAGAGTGGGAGGCAATTACAGAGCTTTGGTTTGATGATAAGCCTGGTGGTGGCTCATGGAAGGCCATTAAGGTCACAGATAACCGTGACAACGGTTGGATGAGGAAAGAAATCCTTGAAAAAACAGAGGCATGGACTTGCGGTCTAGCCCAGGAAAGAAACGATTATTCTGTTTCCTTTCTCTTGGAAGATGGCGATATTGTCGACAGTAATGATGAACTCAAAGAGTGGCTTGATGCCAAGGAGGCAGCGTAATGAAGAATAAATTAAAGGGAATTTTATACGGCACTATTTTAGGAGTGCTATTTGGATATGGTTTACATCTTGGGTTTTCAATACCCGAAGTACAGATGAGCCATTCAACTGGCGAGTGTGTTAAGGTTATCAACTATCATAAAGATGATCACTTTACTTGTGAAAATATGCCATCTCGTTATAACCACGTGTGGGTAAAATGATTAGGGTCTTACAAGAAATTACCGATTGGGGTGATTTAAATATTGCAAATGGAATATACTATGTTAACGAGTATGGCCATCTTGTGCAACACAACGACAAAGTTTTTAAGAATCCTATCAAACAGTTTTCTACAGCACGTAGAAAATTTAAGGAACTTCGTGTCATTGATAACGGTGATTCAGGTACTCCTATTAAAGGATCAAAGGGTAATACATATTATATTAAAAATGGTAAATGTACTTGCCCAGGATTTAAATTTAGAGGTAATTGCAAACATATATTGGAGGTAGCATAATGACAGAGTTTTCACGAGCACCTTATATTTCTTGGTCAGTTATTCTTCCAGCATTAAAAATGGATTCGGAATCAAACCAAGGAATTATTGAAGGGGTAAGTAACCCGATTGAAGTTGCACCACCCCGTGGGTATATCACTAATCACAAACATGAAATTGTTTGTGGCGATGTAAATGGTAACAAATATAAAATCACCATACAAGATATTACATGAAGATACTAATGCCATATAAAGCCGATCGAGGATTTGATATCGGAAGTGATATGGTTACCGGTGGTATCGAGAAATTCATATCGGATGTGAACACCAACTTTGATGTAATACCCGTACGTTTACCTTTAGGTCATTCTAAATTCAATGGAAAGAACCGTAAACAAATTATGGCAGAAGCAGTTGCCCAATATAATCCAGACCTCATATTTTTAAACAGCATCGAATTAACTGGTGGTATGGTCAGACATGGTATTCCAATTGTTGCTATATTTCACATAGGTATAGAGAAGGGCATTACACTTCTTAGCAGTTTACCAGCACTTCAAAAGTTAACCGATGAAGGACACCACATATATTTTGTGAGTGAACATCAGCATGATTTCTGGAAATCTAACTCGGAAAGATTAAAGACACCCTTTAAAATTAAAGGATATATTAACCCATCTTACGTTTCTGTAACAGACAATATATCAAATATTGAGTATGATGTAGGTACGATTGGACGATGTTCAACGTGGAAAAGGCCGTTTTTATTACATACCAAGAGTAGGGATAACCTTTCTAGTTTAGTGATATCTACTGCCCCTAACGAATCTAGCATGCAAAAGGAACTAGATTATTATCAGAATAACCTTAATTGGTCACCACCCCAAACAACAATGTGGGACTTACCCCACACCCAAGTAATAAAAGAAATAAGTAAGGCATCTGTTTATTGCTCTACCTGCCCCGATGAATCGTACGGTATCACGTCGCTAGAGGCGTTATCTCAAGGATTACCTATTATACTATTATGTGATAAAAGCATGAATCATGCGAGCGAATGCATTCCAGCTAGTACTACGCATTATGTGAAGTTATCAAATAAGTGTAGTCCAGAAGAATTTAAGAGTGCCGTAGAATCATTACAAGTGCTGGATCGAGCAGAGATTGCACAAATGACTAGGGAAAAACATTCATTGGAGAATTGGAAAAAGTCAATTCAAACTATATTTGAGAATAGGTTATCAGATAAAAATATGCATAATTTAATGAACTTTTTTTAAAAAAAGTGTTGACAAGTATGTTTTTATGTGATATAATAGTACCTATAATTTAATGGATAAGGAGTTATTTTATGAATAGATTAGAACTAATCAAAGCGGCCGCAGAAAAGGCCCAGATTAAAAAGGCAATTAAAAATGTTGCTGCTCGTAAAGCCGCACTTAAGGCTGAAATGAAACTTCATAAGAAGTTAACCAAGTCAGTTAAGAAGGCTGAACATCAGGCCCCTAAAAGTTTAGAGGCATTTTCAGAAGACAATTTATATTACACGGAGAGGGAAACCAAAGATTATTTGGCAGGAACCTCTTATATGGAAACCTATGAATCAATGAGGAGTCAAGACGACTATTAAAATGATGTCAATGGAATTAGCAGTAACTCGCCTTAATGCTTTAGAAAGAGCAGAGCAAAAGGCCACGAATCCAGAGTTTAAAGAACTTTGGAAGAATAAACGAAAAGAACTTGTCGAACTATTACAGTCTGGCAATTCTTATGATGAACACGGGAATTTGTTATGATAAATTGTATAATGGCAAGTGCCGTGTTAATGTTTATGCTCATTTTTACCTATATAGGATTTCACATGGCGATTGAAAAGGATAAAGGAAAGTATATACCTTTACCTTGGGAACCAGGTGGGTTTCTTAATAAGAAAAACGAAAAACCTTTTAACAAGAGCGATATTCAATATCGAGATGGAGATAACACATGAGTGACGGAAAAATGTCATATATGGAAATCAGTTCTTATTTTGAAAAGAACCGACAGGCTGATGTAGTACGAACAGTAGGCCTTAACGAAGACAATTATTTTGGAGTACGATATAGTATTGATAACCAGGTGCTAGGCATTGAATGGTATCCTACTAAATCTGAATCCTACTCCGAGAGTGCGGCAGAAAATTATGTAATGGGAATAAAGAAATACCCTTCAAATCCTGCACTTGATTAGTTTTGTGAACCCTCTGATGGCCCCTTCAACTCCTTATCACACGAATGCCATCAGGGGGTTTACTTTTATTGAAAAGCGTGGTATAATATACATATCACATTAAGGAGTAATTATGGTTAGTAAAGCATTAGAAAAGAAAAGAGTTAAAGGCAGGAAAAATCGTGTCACTATTGAAGATAAGTATTTAGGCCCAGAGCCATGGTGGGATGAAGATAATCCACCACCTACCGATAAAAGCGAACGAACCATTGCCTGGACAAAAGCGGCTCACTGGTATAATTACTTTTATAAGGCTAAAGACTATATTCCCTTTATCATTCGTTACGCAGAAGAAGTATGCAAGTTTGATAAAAAGTCCATCGATGCTATTAAGGCACTAAAGGACTGGGAAATAATGCAGGGTTGTGGCGCTGTGTGTCGATTACATTTCCGTGGATGGAACCATGAAGATGAATTACAAGAAAGAGTACTCACAGAATTAAAATCCAAAGTTGAAAGGGGCAAAGAGCTCTTAAAAGAAAAGAAAGAAATTAAAAAGTCTGCTCCACCTGTTATCAGTCCTGCTCAAAGGGCATATATGAATATGATGGAAACCATTCATGCTGACTGGGATGAAATTGTAATCGATAGTTGGATGGATGGAAACTTTAAACCAGACTTTAATGTTTATGAATTATGGAAGAAACATGGTCTGAAAGGTAATGTGATTAATGCCTTTAAAGAAAAAGTACAAATGGAATATGATGTAGTATCTGACGCTTACAATAATAATTGTGACCAAGCCGTGGAGGCATATTCCCATATCACAAGACGTAGACAAAAGAAGATGTTGAACCTCATGGACAATGTCTTTGCAGATCTTGATAAATTAAAAACTAGTTTCAAGGCAGTAAGAATGCCTAGAGCTAAGAAACCAAAGTCAACAGATGCCCAAGTTGCAAATCTAAAATACTTGCAAGAGGACATCGATTCAAAAGTAACCTCTATTAACCCTGTGCTAATACCAGGCAAAGAACACTTACTTGTATATAATGTAAAATACAAGTCACTTGCTCATTATGTCAGTACTGCTACTAAAGGGTTTGAGGTAAGAGGTACTACTCTTTATAACTTTGATGAAAAATTATCGAAGGGAGCAAAATTAAGAAAGCCAGAAGATGTATTACCTGAAGTGTTGAAACTCACGCCTAAACAAATTGATAAAAGAGTTTGGGATAAATTAACAACGAAGATAGGTAGTCCAAACGGTCGAATAAACAAAGACTGTATACTACTTAGAGTAATATAAGGAAGGCATGATTGAGCAAAAAATTATGACACGTAAACGATTCTCTACTGCGGTAGAGAATCTTGTTTCGGAAGGTAAGGGGTTGTCCTACATTGAGGCAGCTGCTTACTTAATAGAGCAAAGGGGAATGGACTTTAAAAGTCTTAACAGATTGTTGTCTGATTCCCTTAAACAAAAAATTGAGGCGGAAGCCAGTGATTTAAATTTACTAAGGACTAAGCAGACAAATAAGTTACCACTATGATGGATCCCTTTGAATCTTATAAACTATATAATGCATTAAAACTTCATTTTGAGACAGATGGTTATGATGCAGTAAAGTATAATTATAAATCCAATGTTACACCACAGTCCTTCTTTAAAAGAAAGGATAAGTATTTCTTCGCTAAATTGGCAAAGAAATATAACGGCAATTTAAAGGACTTCTACATATCACAATTCGTTAACACAGAATCATATGTTGGCGATATGATGGATGAAGAAGCAGAAAAGAACTATTTAGATTATAAAAGAATTCAAGAAAGCATACATCGTGTGTTTTCAATTGATATAAATATACTAGGTGAACAAGAAAGGAAGTTTGATGAGCTCTTTAAGAGTTATCACGGACAACTACCCTTGGTCGTCAAGTTATGGCTTCAAGAGGAAATCAGTTTAGAAACTGTAGTGATTCTTGATTCCATATTGGGGTTTGTAGAACGTGAATCCGATAATATAACAGATACCATTATATGGCCTGATTTAAAACGGAGAATCAATAAATATAAACCCTTCGTAAATTATACGGAAGATAAATGCATGAAGTTGTTGACAAATGTGTTTGTTTGATGTATAATATACATATAATTATGGATAAAGTGAAATACAACAGAAACGACTACACTAGAGTCGTAATACAACGCAATACGGAGAAATAAAATGTCATTTGCAAATTTAAAGAGCACTCGAGGCTCGTCAATCGACAAACTCGTCAAGGCTGCAGAAGCAGTATCAACTAAAACAGAATCTAATTCCTATGGGGATGACAGATTTTGGAAACCTACCAGAGATAAAGCAGGAAACGGTTATGCCGTAGTCAGATTCTTACCTGCCAAAGAGGGTGAAGACCTTCCTTGGGTAAGATATTGGGACCATGGTTTTAAAGGCCCTACTGGTCTATGGTATATCGAAAACTCTTTAACTTCTATTGGACAAGATGATCCAGTATCAGAGATGAACTCTGTTCTTTGGAACTCTGGTCGTGATGAGGATAAAGCTATTGCAAGGGAGAGAAAAAGACGTTTACACTATGTAAGTAATGTTCTCGTTGTTTCTGACCCTAGTAATCCAGAAAACGAAGGAAAGGTATTCTTATACAAGTTTGGTAAGAAAATCTTTGATAAGATTATGGAGTCAATGCAACCTGCATTCGAAGACGAAGATCCTATCAATCCTTATGACTTCTGGGAAGGAGCGGAATTTAAAATTAAAATCCGCAAAGTAGAAGGTTGGGTAAACTATGATAAGTCAGAGTTTGCTACACAGTCTGCATTATATGATGGCGATGAAGACAGATTAGAAGAAGTATACAATAAATTGTATTCACTTCAGGATTTCCTGGATCCTTCTAATTATAAATCATATGATGAATTGAAATCCAAAATGAATAAAGTTTTGGGTATCGATGCAGGTGCTCCTTCTATGGAAATGCCAGAAATGAATGTGGTTGAAGAAACTCCAGTGGCAGCCGTGTCAACGCCTGTTATGGAAGAACCAACTAGTGACGATGAGGATGATACATTATCATACTTTGCTAAACTGGCTAAAGAATCATAATAATAATAATTAGTATTCTTTTGGGGGACTTCGGTCCCCCTTTTTTTATCTAGTGGCGTTTGCCTCTCTAGTTTTATTAGGTTTGGGTGGATTAATAATAACGGTATCTCCACCTCTAGTTTGTGAATTGTTTGTGGCAACTGATACGTTACTTGCAGCTTGTTGTCCAGCGGCTGTTCTAAGGTCTACATTTTCTGCTGATACATTCATTAGCCCTACTCCAGTAGTATTTTGATTTGCATCTATTGATGTACCATCTGGGGTGTCCATATTTAACACACCCTTCAGCCTATTAATGTTCAATACCGCTTGTTCTACATCATCAGAAATCTTTGCAAGACCTTCTACTTTAAAGTCATTGAACATGCCACCAATTTCTACTTTACCGCCCATAATGACGGTTTCTAAAATCTTGGAAGATGTGGCTAAATCTGTGGCAAACTTTTCGGCATCAAACTCGACCCCACCAATACCATTAAATCGTTCTACCGAATCGGCAAATCTTTCAAATGCATCAACACCTTTATTAACGGTATCTGCATTCTCTCCCAAATGGATTGCAGATTCTATAGGGGATTTATTACCACTTAAAAAGTCCAGTGCTGTAGAGGCTGCATTGGCTAGAGAACCTACGAATGAGCCCCCTCCGAATGCGGCAAGTCCTGCACCTAATGCTCCTAGTGCAAGTACTGTTTCATCAATCTTGTCTATATTTCCCAGACCACCTATTGAAAGTAAAGTAGCAACTTCATTCTTAATTGATTCTCCACTCATTGTGGCATCGCCGACTCCTGCAAAGAATGAACCAACACCAAAGGCCGCAAGTCCAGTACCTAGTGCAGCTAATGTTCCTACTGCAGTTTTAACTCCTTCTCCTGTTGCATTTGGATCTTCTGCAATAGAAAGTAAATGGCCAACTGTTTCACGTATTGCCTCTCCCTGCCCTTCGTGTGAACCTTTTGCAAAGAATGCACCTACTCCGAATTTAAGTAATCCACCTGATAAGGCTCCTAAATCATCAGAAACTGCTTGACCTGATCCTAAATTAGGATCTTGTGATATAGAAAGTAAGGTTGAAACCGAGTCTTTTACCTCTTGTGCCTGATCTGCACTTGCTGCATTAGCAAAGAATGACCCAACACCAAATGCTACTAAACCGACACCTAAGGCACTTAATGTGCCCATTACTCTAGCAGAATCCCCTGCTTTGCCTGGAAGTTGAGCAATACTTAAATATGTTTCAACTGCTGCCTTAACTTCTTTTGCAGTGTCATCAGAAGCGGCCTTTGCAAAGAAAGAACCTATTCCAAATGCAGCGAGACCAACTCCTATTGCACTTAGTGTTCCCATTACCCTTAAGGCATCACCTTCTTCGCCTGGTAATCTAGAAATTTCTAATAGGTCTTTTACATTGGCAACAATCTTCTTGCCATCCATGTTTTCTAGTGTATCAAGTAAGAATGCACTAGAGGCAAATACTGCCGCTACACCTGCAGCTGCTGCACCGACTCCGATACCTGCACCACTAAGTAGTTTACCTACTCCGGCCATTCTACCACCACCTGAGCCACCACCAGAAGACGATGAGCCACTACTATTCTGTGGTATACCAGAAGACCTCATGGCCTTTAATTCATCACGTATTTCTTCAAAGATACTAGCTCTTTCATTGGCCTTCTCTTGGTCAGACAACTTATTAGCATTCATTGTCTCAAAGAAATTATCGAATCCTATATTAACCCTATCACTCATTTCCAAAGAGGCTTGTTGGATCTTTTTCATCTCCAATAAGTGTCTTCTTGTATTTCTACCATCACGCTCGATCTCGCTAGTCGCACGATTATTCTCGGTCATGAGTTCTACAAGTTTAGATAAACTTTGCTCTTCTTTATTCGGTGGTGTAGGATTATCTTCCATTTCTTATTCCTTATCTTTAAATCGGCTATCTATCCAACATTTTCCGTAGTATATAATACCTAACCAAATAGTAAGAACAATGCCATCAAAGTAACTTAGATTATTTAATTCTGCTAAACCTTCCATTATTTCTTACTCGAAAATGCCTGTGAACCAAAGAATGCGGCCACAATACCTGCAACTGCTACGAAATAAGTTGCCGCCATATCTCCTAGTATATTACTTGCTTGTTCAAGTCCTGCCAATACTGCGATAACAACTGCAAATGGATATAATAACATCCCACCTAGGGCAAACCATGCCATTTTGCGTTGTGCATCTCGCATTGCATCTGCATCTTCGAGTTCTTTTCTTTTGAACTCCATATACATTTCTTGTTCTTTACGAGAAACTTTGCCGTCACCATTTGTATCGGCTGGATGATGACCAGTTGCCTTAATTTCTTCTTCCATTACATACCTCTATAACCCGTTTTGGATTTATGTTTTAAATTTTCTTCCTCTATATGTTGTTTTAAAAGGGCAACATATATTTGCCTCTCCCATGGTATCATACCTTCTAATTCAGTCAACCTATATCCATGATGTTGCATTAATGCAAAATTAGTTTGGTAAAAATTCTCCAAACTTTCATGTGAGAGGCCTATGAAAAAAAACTATTCAGTCCTTTCAGTTCGACCTCATTCACTGTTTTACACTTATTACAAGTAAACTCAGTATAGTATGATACTGCTGGAGTATCTTGGAAGAATGCCTGAACCAATTTAAACTGTTCTGAACTTAGACTTTCAATGAATTCTTCCAAATCTTCTTTGGTTTCATTCTTTGCATCGAACACATTATCATCATCAAAGATAGAATCAATACACTCGATAATTAAATCCATAATTCCTTCAACAGAATTAAATTTTTCTGGATTAATTCTTCCGATTGTGTCAACAGATGGGTATTTCATTTTAATACCAACACCCTGTTTCTTATCAAGGATAATGGTATCACTCATTTCTTTTTCAGGTTTAGAGATAACCACATCATCTATGTTAACAGAAATAGGATTCATTGTTCCACATTCTTCTGTCTTGCATTTGATTTGGATATTCATTTCTTCTCCAACAGACTTTGCTCTTAGTTGTAAAAACAACATTTCGATATCAAAGACTGTCAAATCATCTAATGTATCCAATTCATAACAAGACTTGATGATATTTCTAACTGCTTGAGTTATCTGTTCGGGGTCATTTGACTCCAAGGCAATCATCAGTACCTTTTCTTCTTTTACCAAATATGGTCTCATATTTAATTTGGCGCCAGTAGAGGGTAATTCAACCGTATACCGAGGCACATTCATTTTTGGTAATGCCATTATATTCTCCTAATTATATTATATTCCTAAAGTACCTAATGCACTTCTAAATCCAGATAGGGTAGAAGATAGTGGGCCTTCGGGAACGTAGTTATCGTAACTAAATGTTACAGTCATTTTCTGGGCAGCATTTTCACTATTGTTGTCCAGAGTAATTCCAGCCACAGTAGTAGGAAAGGCATTCTCTAACCTTACTCCATAAACTGGAATGTTCTTTGAATTCAGTTGCTGTATTACAACATCTGAAGTAAATTCTGTTTTATATTTTGCGTGATACTTATCCGTATCAAAAACTTGTTCTAACCAATTATCAAATAATGTTTTCATATAATAATCATTGGTTAGTAAAAATGTGCACTGTACATCCTCATTGATAAATGTATATGGAATCTTTACTGCCTGTTTTTCTGCAATGTAATCTAGGGTCGTAACATTACGACCAGGGATTGTTACGTTTTCACATAACATAGATATGTCTCTAGGATCATTAACTAAAGATTTAAGGCCGCCACCTGATGTTAACGCGCCAATGATATTTCCACCTAACAAAGATCCTTGTGGAGGAGTAAAGATGATTTGGAATCTATTTGGTTTTGCAAGACCACCACGTTTACCTATAGTACTTTTTAATTTATCAATCGACATACGTTATCTCCCTGAGTAAATCTTTCTGGAATCTGCCCATACCGTTCTAGAGCTCTTCTTCTTAAACTGTTGAATTGGTAGATATATTGCTGTTTCCCAATCCGTCATAGGCACTCTGGTTATTTGAGATTTAACGTGAGAGGCTAAATATCGTTTGAAACATGGTTCAAATTCTTTATACTTCCTTACTCCTTTTAGTAAGTCATATTTAAGTCTCATTAATCTGCTATCAGGTTTTAATTCTTTAGGGGCAAGTTTAAATAATTCGTTAAGTAATCTTGCACGTGCTACAGGGTTTACATAGTGTAAATTAAGTCCTGTAAATCCACCCGGTGCTGGGCCCACAATAATTGTAAGAGGGAATCTGTCGTAATATGGTAAATCTTCTTTTGTTTTAGGGTCATAGAAATACATACACATATCGCCAACAAGAGGCTTACTTCTCTTTTCTAAGGCAGGATCCTTAAGAATTTTAGTCCTTGAGGGAATTGCTAATTCCTTTACCTTTTTTGAAAACCATTCTTCAGACTTAGGAGTCCTAGAACGGATTCCTGCCCTAAAAGCCGCTGCACTGATTGTATCGAATATTGATGCCATATAACTATTTATATTAGCCTTTAAGTAGTTTTATACCAAGATTGGATAAAGTGTCTTCGGTCCAGACCTGAAATTTCCAACCTTTGTGATCTGCATATTGCTGTGCTGCAGTCCATTTGGAAGTGTTTTTGATATAAGTAGTCACCTCGTTAATATATCTTTTTGTCTTACGAGATGGCTTTTTAGGTGGTTGGGTTTCTTTTTTGGGTTTAATTTCAACCAAAATAATCTCTTTATTATCCAATTCTACCAATAGGTCTACATAATATCTATGGAGTTTATTATCTGTTTTACATTTATAGGGTACTACAATCTCTTCCGAATTCCATTTCTTTACTCTCGGATTTGATTCACACCATCTAAATGCTTGTCGTTCCCATAGAGAACGATAAACAACTTTATATGGATCGCCCATATACTTTGCTTTATTCTTAATTGTGTATTTCCCTTTATAAGCCATTATAAATACTCTTATATGTTAAAATATTATTTATAAGGTAAATTTACATGGCCGGAGAACAAAAAACCGAGGAAGATAAGCAGACCCAAGAAACCAAAACATTTGTATTCCCCTCAAGGCTAAGAAGTGAGGTGGATGGAGGGGCTGCTCATATTAGAATTCAGACACTAGATGCAGATGGTATAGGGCCTACTGTTCACTTATATATGCCACAGGGAGTTAACGTACCCGATGCTGCAAACTTTACTACAATGGATTTAGGACTTATAGGTGGTGCAGAAGGAGTTGCTGAAGGTAAGGCAACTGATGCAGATGTAACTGCAAAGGCCGCTATGGCTGGTGGGTTGATAGATTTAAAGGCTGGTGGCGCAACTTTAGGATTAGGAGCGGCCGCAGGTGGAGTTACTGCACTGAGAGCAGGTATTGCATCTAATCCGTATACCGAAACACAATTTGTAAATAGTAATATTAGGTCATTTGGACTTACTTTTAAACTCGTATCTGAATCGGAAGAAGAATCTGATACAGCACTAGAAATTGAAAATTTCTTTAGAGAAAATATGTATCCTGAAGTTGCAGGTGCACAGGCATTAAAATATCCTAATAAATTTTCAATTAAATTTTTCAACGGCGGTGAGCCAAATAAATTCATGCCGACTATTGCAGAGTGTTATCTAGCTACTTTTAACACTACATATAATTCAACGGGTAATTCTTTTCACAAAGGAGGTCAGCCAGTAGAAATTGATATGGCATGTACTTTCCAAGAAACAAGAACTCTAACGAAAGGTGATTTATATCCCGATGAAGATACAGGAGAAGAATAATGGCCTTTTTTAGATTATTTCCAAAGGTAGGATATGACTTAAATAATACTGGCGTATTACAAAATATTGTTAATATCTACCGATCAGTAAGACCTTTACAGGAATTTGTTGATGATATTAGTTCTTATAAATTATATGAAATAAAAAATGGAGAAAGGCCGGATATTGTCTCTCAAAGATTATATGATTCTCCAGATTTTTATTGGACATTTTTTATTGTGAATGAATATTTACACGACGGTCTTGCATCATGGCCTATGTCACAAGAAGATTTACAGACATATATGGCGAAAGAATATAATGGATTTGCAATTACAACAAGACCTATTATTAGAAGAAACAGTGACCAACTTATTATCGACCATGAAAATTCTTTATCAGGTAGATTTCAATTAGGAGAAACACTTACAGGCTCAGCAAATAATGCAACAGGCACAATTACAAGAAAGAATATTGATTTAAATCAATTAATTGTACAAGATTGTACAGGTACTTTTGTAGGTGACCCAGATGCAAATCCCAATATTATAGAAACCGTAACAGGTGGCACTACAGAAGATTCAGTAGATACTTATAGAGTATTTAAATATATCGATGCTCCATATTATTATTATAGAGAGGACGATCCAGAAAAAAGAATTGCCGATAATGGAATTTTTATTGAAGGAGCTACACCAGAAAGTGATTTAAATTATGTAACCAACAGAGAATATTTAATTAATTCTAATGATGAAAGATCAAGAATGAGAGTAATTGATCCACAATATATTGGCCAGTTTGTTGACAAGTTTGAAGAAATTATAAACAATGAGTAGAAACACTTCCAGATTATTTGGGGAAAAGTCGGTAAGTCCCTCTTCCTTTTTTCTATCCAGGTGTACTTTAACATCTAGTGATGGGCAAGAAATAGATATACGAGAACTTGTAACCAACATTACCATTACTGAAAGTCTTTATATGGGATCAATTGATGCTGATCTTATAATTCTTGATGGTGTAAATTTATTGGAGTCATTTAAAATTAATGGCGACGAAAAAATTAAAATAGAAATTAAAAGAAAGCCAATTGACAATCCAGTTAATGAAGTACATAAACATGAGTTTTATATTTCAGAAATATTAAATTATAGTAGGTCAAATCCAGGATCAGCATCGTATATATTTAGATGTGTTTCACTTCATGCATATGTAAATAATTCTGTTACTATAAAGGGACATAAGAGCGGCACTATAGGAAAGATAGTAAAGGATATTTGCAAAGATTTAGGGGTTACTAAATCAGATATAAATGAAGCAACTGATAAAGTAGTAAATTGTATTATCCCTAGGTTAAGACCTCTTGCTGCAATTAAATGGTTAAATTCTAATGCATTTACTACTACTGGTGCTCCTTTTTATTTTTATGAGACCTTAAGGAATAAGGTTAAATATAAATCATTTGAAGATTTTATTGATGAAGATATTATTGCAGAATTTGAGCATAGACCCATACTTCAAAAAACAATTGGAGAAGAAGAATACTTTACTGAATCAGCAAAAAGAATCCGAAAGGTTTCATCTGAACTTAATTTGTCAAAATATATATCCACAGGCGAAGGTGCATTCGCCTCTACCACACATTCAATTGACATTTCAACAAAGACATATAAAGAACCTAAGGAATTTGCATATAGTAATAAGATAAAGAAAATAAACAAGAATAAACCATATCCCGATCGAGCAGATAATGTACAATATGGTGGAAGAAAAATTGATGAAATAAAAACTGGCAAAAATTATTTCATTTCGGAAAATGATTTGGCATTTGGAGATGCTAATAATTTTCACTCTCCTGTACGGGATAATATTTCTACTTCACAATCATATTTGTCAACCGAAGATACCTTAACACATGATATAACCATTAATGGTAATTTTAATTTAGAGGTTGGTAATATCATTAAGGTAAGAGTAGAAAAGACAAATATATCTGATCATAAATCTGATCCAGTAGATAAAATGCAATCGGGTAATTATTTAATTACCTCTATTATACATGATTTTGGAGATGAATATACCCAACAATTAGAAATTAAAACGAATTCTTTTAATCCACCATTGGAAGATATATTACAAATTGAGAAGAATACAGCATGAGAAAAGACGAATTTATAGGCGGACAGTTTGAGTGGTTTACTGGTATCATAAAAGATATTGATGACCCAAAAGGACTTAATAGAGTAAAGGTTCACTGTTTAGGATTTTATGATGGTGTATCTACTAATGACTTACCATGGGCTACTGTAATGATGCCAACAACTACTGCATCTCTTAAAGGTAATGGCGGTAATCACCACTTGGAAGAAAATTCTTGGGTAGTTGGTTTCTTTAGAGATGGCCCTAGTGCGCAAGACCCTATTGTTATGGGTTCTATTGCAACACAGACTGATGGTACAAAAGATTTACCGGATGAGGCCTCAGTTGATAATAAAGTATATAAATCCAAGTCAGGACACTTAATAGAAATTGATAATAGTGATGGCGGAGAGAGAATTAATATTAAACATAAATCCAATTCAAGGATTACAATGAATGCGGATGGTACTATTACCATCGTCGCCTCTAATATTAAATTAAATGCGTAATGACAAGTACAACTATTACAATACCATGCGAGGGAAGTTTATTACCAAAACCTGCTGATCTGACTAATATATTTAATCAGATTACAAATTCTATTGCAACTTTAGAATTGGCAGGACTTCCCGAAGAAGCTCAAAAAGTTAGAGATATTTTAGACGATATTGAATCTGTCTTGGGTAATTTTCCTGTCTCTATTTCTAGGCCAGTATTTGGTACACTAGAAATACCAGAAGTGGAATGGGAAAAAAGAATTAATGCGATGATAGAAGAATATCATCTTTTTGTTCAAGCCAAATTTATGGAAATAATTAATAGTGTATTACCTATTTCTTTTGCTGTACCCGTACCACCTTTTGGAATATCGGTAGATGTTGTAAAATTATTCTCTGACCCTGCTTATAAAGGTACTATTAAACAACAATTTGTCGATGAAGTGGAGACGTTCTATCCCATGTTACCAGATATTTATAAATCATTTGATGGTACTTATGGATTAGAATCTGCAGATATGAAAGCAGAGGCAGTATGGGAATATGTAATGACACAATTAAATAAAGGTGCATTGGCAATTCTCCACGGAGCATTTGGTGGTCTGATAGATAAGTTTGATGAAATATGGGACGCACTTGGATTACCTTCTCTCCCAGGGTTGACAAATTTAAATGTCCAGAGTATAATAGAAGGAAAAATAGCCTCAATCGAGGAACAAATAAAGTCTGCACCGGACGACCTAAAAGATGAATTAAGAAAACAAGCAATTGCTCAGTTGGAGTCTATTTCTATTGTAAGTTATTCTCTTATGGATTTATTGGGTGGAGAACCTAATGACTTTGTTGAGAGTATGGAAAGAAAGATGGATAGGTTTAAACGAAGACTGAAAAACTTTGGGGAAGAATGGCCTAAATATCTTATACAAGAATGGATGCAATTAGTACAAAAATTCTTTAAGGCTATTGGACTTGGTGCTCTTATAGAATGGATTACATTTACTTTCTGTGATTTCTTAAAATTAATTGGTCTACCAAGTAGTATTACACTCAGTACTGAACAGATTATTACTGGTGTTATAGGTGCAACTGCAACATCACTTCCGAGTTTATCTCCAGTCACAACTGTGATGATTGGAGATCCAGACAGTCCGGATATACATGAATATACAGCGTCCGAAGGCCAAATAGATTTTGTATTCCCAGGTGGTACTCCGACTCTCGTGACTGTCAATGGAGTTGCACAACATACAATAGTCGAAGAACCTTACAGCAAGACAGTACATTGGACAGTAATAAATACTATACTTCGACTTGATAATTCTACAAAAGAAGGCGACCAGGTTCTTATAATCCTTGAATAAAAGTGTATAAATAGTTATATGGCAAGTACAGGTTCAACAAAGATATTATCCGATAAAAGTATTATCGGTGATTTGACTAAGGCAAAAATCACTTCTCGTGTTAAGGGGTGGAGAGATTTAGACTTGTCTTTAAAACTACATCCCATTAGAAAGGATATTATGCCTCTAAAGGATGATAATGCAATTAAAAATGCTGTAAAGAATTTGCTTATCTCAAATTTTTATGAAAGACCTTTTAGTAAAGATAAGGGTGCAAATTTAAGAGCTCTACTCTTTGAACCTGCAGATGCAATTACTGAAATTTCTATAAAAGAAAATATTAGAAGGGTAATAAGAAAATACGAACAGAGAGTACAGGTTAAAAATATTCGTGTATTATACATGGATGACCAAAATGCATATCGTATTACGGTAAATTTTAAAATTAAAGAACACGACACTAGACAAGATGTTGAAATCGTGTTAAGAAGGTTAAGGTAAAATATGGCGAGTAATTTAAATGTAACAGAGCTAGATTTTGATCAGATTAAACAGAATCTAAAAAATTATTTAAAAACTCAATCAGAGTTTAACGGTTATGATTTTGAAGGTTCTGGTTTAAGTACCCTTCTCGATGTATTAGCATATAATACTCACTATAATGCCGTTGCTGCTCACTTTTCTTTAAACGAGGCATTCTTGGACTCAGCACAAATTCGTGGTAATGTAGTTACAAGAGCAAAACTTTTAGGTTATGTACCACGTTCGGTACTTGCACCTAGAGCAAAAGTAAATGTTGTTATTGATGTTACAACCGAAGTTGGTACTTTACCTAATACTCTTACAATGAATAGAGGCACTAAATTAAGTACTTCTGTTGCACAAGAACAATATCAATACGTAACACTACAAACACAAACTGCAACACTTAATGTTGACACTACAACAAATCCACCTACAAAAACATATTCATTTAATAATGTGGATATTGCACAGGGGTATTATAAGTCATTAAAGTATAGAGTTGATAACGACATAGAAAACCAAAAATTTCAATTATCTGATGAAGATGCAGATACGAGTACACTTAGAGTTCGTGTGCAAGAAAACGAAGAATCATCCTCATTTGACATTTATACAAGATTTGAAACACTATTAAATGTGGATTCTACATCACAGGTTTATTACTTACAAGAAAATTCATCTAATTATTTTGAAATATATTTTGGAGATGGAGTTACAGGTAGGAAACCAAATAACAATAATATTATTACTTTGGACTATGTATATACCGAGGGTGCAGAATCGAATGGTGCAAATGTATTTACTCTTTCAGATTCTATTGGAGGATTTGGTACTTCATCCGTCACTACCGTAACGGCAGCTGCAGGTGGTGCAGAACAAGAAACTTCCGAATCAATTAGATTTAATGCTCCTCTTACATTTACATCACAGAATAGAGCAGTTACTTCTGACGATTATAGAGCAATTATTCAAAGAGAATTTACAAATATTTCATCCATTTCATGTTGGGGCGGAGAAGATAACGATCCACCTGACTATGGTACTGCATATATTTCTATCAAACCTATTATTGCAGAAACTTTAACACAGGCAGAAAAGGATGAAATAACTGGTACTATATTAAAGGGTAAGAACGTAGTATCTATTACTCCAGAAATTGTGGATCCAAACTACACATATTTGGAACTCGATGTGTTCTTTAAATATAACCCCAATCTTACAGATAGAACTGCAGTAGAATTAACATCGGTTGTCAGAGATACAATTTCAGATTATAATTTTAATAACCTAAATAAGTTTGATGGTGTATTCAGACACTCTCAATTAACATCATTAATTGATAATTCGGATCCTGCAATACAAAACTCAACTGTACGTCCTTATATGTTTATGAATATTACGCCTTCTATAACTGAAGGTGCAAATAACTTTACCTTAAAATTTACCTCACCATTTTATAAGAGTGGCGCTAGTACAGATTTTATTTTATCATCAACTCCATTTAAACTGGCATATTCTTCAACTATTGATCATTACTTTGGAGATATACCAATTGCAAATACAACCGATAGACAAGTTATTATATACAAAATTGTCGATGGAGTAAATGTCACGGTGGTTAATGATGCTGGACTTGTAAATCCAGATAAAGGTATTATCACATTAAATAATTTTACCTCATATGATACAACTCCAATCCGTATTACAGTTACTCCAAATTCACTTGACTTGGCCCCAAAAAGAGATCAGTTAATTGCAATTGATCCACTCAGAGTTCAAATTACTCCAAGTGTTGACACAATTTCTGTTTCGGGTTCTACTGGTACCATTAATTATACCACACCATCGAGATTAAGATAATGGCTGGAGATTCTCACTGGACAAATGATGTATCATCCCCTGGGTATGTTGAATTAACTGCATCCACTACTCGTAAGAGTAAAGAAAAATTAAGAGTTGATTCACTTATCCCATCGGAGATATTAGAAAATTCAGAAGGTATAAAGAACCTATTAGAGGCGTATTATACTTTTATGAATCTGGATGAATTTATTTATGCAGAGAATGAATCATTTGAAGATGTGGTACTTGATGGAAAAGCAGTTTTTAGAATATCGGATCCTAAAAATGAGAATGATGAATTCTTTACTGATGAGACCGGAGCAGATTCTACTTTACAAATTACAACAGTTTCGGGTTCAATAGTAAATATACCTCTCACTGATATTAATGTTAATATATCGAACGGTAATGAATTACCTGGGTCTTTGGCAAATTTAACTTCGGAAATAGGTAAAACATTTCAAGTCAATGGTCTTGATTCTTATAATGGGGGTACTGCAAGATTAACTACTCCGATAAAACATTGGGTAGG
>Ga0213858_10000065_pt1 | contig 43049 bp, 51 predicted proteins | sample PICome_FD_160122 | JGI IMG/M metagenome (GOLD analysis project Ga0213858, IMG submission 160122) | Coastal seawater microbial communities near Pivers Island, North Carolina, United States - PICO245 | ecosystem: Environmental > Aquatic > Marine > Coastal | place: USA: North Carolina | collected... | reverse complement strand
AAAGCCCGCTGTGAAGGCTATCTGCGCTCCCTCAAAGGCGGCAAAAAGAAAAAGTCAAAGTAGCGCTAGGCTTATTGCGAACTGTTCTCAACTAGGAGGTTTCTAATGCCCGGACACTACGGCCACGGCGGTAAGAAAAAGCCCAAAGGAAAGGGCAAAAAGAAGAAGTAAGATAGGGCTAAGTGTCGCCAGATCCATGCCTAAAAAACGCGGCCTATACGCAAACATTCAAGCAAAGCGCAAACGCATTGCTGCAGGATCTGGCGAAAAGATGCGAAAGCCTGGAGCGAAAGGCGCACCAACCGCCGCCAACTTCAAAGCCGCCGCAAAAACCGCCAAAAAGCGCAAGCCCAAAGGTAAGAAATAGTGGCAATCGTCAACGTCACCGACACCAAGCGGTACACCAACGTCGTTGAATACACCGGTGGAACGATGACCACCGTCAACGACGAGACGCGCATCCACGCGCACGCTTCCGAGTTCACGTTTGCAATCGAAGCTTCCGGCGGCGCCAACTTCACCTTGGCCTTCGAAGCCAGCTTTAACGGCGGCACCACCTGGTACGAAATCGATACCAGCAAAACCATCAACAGCGACGGTGAGTACGTCTACTACTACACCGGAAAAAGCACCTCCACCATCCGCGTCCGTCTCGACGCCATTTCGTCTGGAACGCCCAGCATCACCCCGCACATCGCAGTAACTTTCAACGGTTAATGGGCACCCGCATTATTCCCGGCTTTTGCACCCACATGGAGGTAGACGCCGAATCGCGCATGACCGAAGCCACCTTCGCCTTCATGACACCCTCCGACCCAGCCGACTTTGCCGGTTTGATGGTTCGGCTAGGTTCAGGCATAGAAGTCATGATTGAGGTCGACGACGATGACGATTAAGCGCGGCCGCGAAACCTTTTCCGGCTACAACAAGCCCAAACGCACACCAAATCACCCCAAAAAATCACACGCCGTCCTTGCAAAAGAAGGCGACAAAGTGAAACTTATCCGCTTCGGCCAGCAAGGCGTCAAAGGAAGTCCGTCTGGTACGGCTCGCAACAAGTCATTTAAAGCACGCCACGCAAAAAACATCGCCAAAGGCAAGATGTCTGCCGCCTATTGGGCCAATCGTGTTAAGTGGTGAGCATCTGTCAAAATAACAATAAAGTAGGCAACTGACCGTGGTTTACAGCGCAAACATTCCTCCTACAGGCGCTTCGGTCAGCGAGTCGCCTTTCGTGCGTGACTTAGAAGTCATCGCAATGATGGAAGACTGGCAGGTAATGGCTGCCGTCACCCGAGGCACCAACTACATCCGCGACCTAAGCGAACAATTTTTACCGCAAGAACCTAGGGAAGACGACGACGCCTACCAAACCCGCATTGACCGCAGCGTCCTCTCCCCGTACACCAGCCGCCTAATCGAAACTGCCGCCGGAGCAATCCTGCGCAAACCGATCCACATCGAAGGCGACAACTACTGGCTCGAACTAAGCGAAAACATCGATGGCCTCGGCTCCAACATCAACGAATATGCGCGTCGTGCCCTGGTTAGCAGCCTTACCTATGGTCACAGCGCAATTCTTGTCGACTATCCCTCCGCAACCGGCGCACGCAACTTGGCTGAAGAGCGTGCAATGGGCCGTCGCCCCTATTTCGTGCATGTTGACGCAGCACAAATTTGGGGATGGCGGCAGGCTGATTACACGATGCCCGGCAGCCCCCTCACCCAAATCCGCATCCACGAGTACGCCACTCGCCCCCTAAACGATTTTGGTGAAGAGCAGGTCGAGCAAATGCGGGTCATTTACCCCGGTCGCTATGACTTGTACACGCTGGGCGAAGACATCGTCGAATTTTCCCAAACCGGGGGCTTCAGCCTGGACGAAATTCCAGTGGTGCCCATTTACAGCAACCGCCGGGGCATGTTGCGCTCTCAACCACCCCTGCTCGACATCGCCAACCTCAACATCACGCACTACCAACGCCAAGCCGACCTAATCCACGCCCTCCACATCGCCGCAATGCCCACTCTTGTACTAGAGGGCTGGGACGACTCACTTGGTGCAGCAACGATGGGAGTTAATTACGCCATCGCGATGACGCCTGGCAACAAGGCGTATTACGTGCAAGCCGACGCCACCAGCTTCGACGCACAGATGCAAGAGTTGCAATCTCTTGAGCTACAAATGTCCACGCTGGGCGTTACCAAGCTCTTCGGCCAAAAGTTTGTAGCAGAGTCAGCCGAGGCAAAGCGTATTGACCAAGCACAAAGCAACTCAGTGTTGTCAATCATCAGCCAAGAGCTGGAAAGCGCACTGAACCAGGCTTACAGCTTGGCCGCTAAGTACGTAGGCATCGAACCACCCGAAATCCGCATTGACCGCGACTTCGACTACTACCGCCTCATCGGCCAAGACATTTCAGTGCTGTCTGACCTCAATAGCAACGGCAAAATCAGCGACGAAATGCTGCTCGAAATCCTTCGTCGCGGTGAAATCCTCCCAGACAACACCAACGTTCAAGAAGAAGCAGCAAAAATCGAAGAACCGGAACCCGTACCAGCACCGCCTGTTGTAGTTAATCAGAACCCTGTAGAATAGTATTGTCTAACTAAATTTTTCCTGTGTCTGAAGAACAGCAAGCCACTTCTCCTGTGGAGAATGCAGCTGCCCAGCCTGTGGCTGACACCAACGACCTGCAAAGCCAACTCGACGCGCTGAAAGCAAAAAACGCCGAGCTAATTAACGAGCGCCGCAAAGACAAGGAAAACCGCGAAAAATTGCAGCAGCAGTTGAGCAGCATCGAAACCGAAAAGAAAAAAGCTGAAGAAGCCCGCCTAGCCGAATCCGGCGAGTACAAAACGCTCTGGGACGACGCCCAGACCACAATCTCGTCCCTAAAGCAAACTTTGGCTGAAAAAGAAGCCGAAGTCGAGCAAATTAAGCAGGGGTATTCGAAAGAACAACTGCGCTCAAATATGCTCTCCCAGTTGTCATCGGCTGGTGCGCTTGCCCCTGATCAGCTGTATCGTCTGGTAGAGGATAATCTCCGCACCAAAGAAGGACAGCCTGTGGCTGTTGTCGGCGGTGTCGAGACTCCGGTGGCGGAATACGTCGCCAACCTGAAAAATCCTGGCAGCGGTTACGAGCATCATTTTGCAGCTAGTAACACTGCCGGAATGGGTGTTACGGGCAGTGCCCGCGCCACCTCCCTTCCCGGCCAATCCAACCCGTGGTTGAAAGACAGCTTTAACATCACCGAGCAAATGATTCTTCTTGCTAAGGATCCAGACAAAGCTCGAATTCTTAAAGCTGAAGCCGGGAAATAAGTCCTAGTGGGACTAAACCCGTAAACCCGTTTTTAGGAGCCCATCATGGCTGCCATCTCTGAAAATTATTCCGGCGGAACATTTCTGTCGGATCTCGTCACGCGCCCCGAATTCCTTCAGTACACCTCTGAAGGTATTTTTGAGCAATCCAAGTGGGTGCAAAGCGGCATCATCCAGCGCAACGGTGCCCTGGATGCCCGTGCCGGTGGTACTCGCGTGCGCGTGCCGTTCCATGACCCCATCAACCCCGGTGAGGAGCAAATCCTCAGCAACGCCACTTGGGGCACCTCTGGCGCTGGTTACTTGACTCCTCAAGGCACCACGGCAGACGAGCAGATCATGACGATTCTGCACCGTGGCTTCAGCTACGCCGCTGATGACCTCAGCAAGCTTGGCTCCGGCGCTGACCCCCTCGCCCATGTGCGTAATCAGCTGACCGCCGCCATCAACAAGCTGAAGACTTCCACCCTGAAGTCCCACCTGCTGGGTCTGTTTGGTGGCATCACCGCTGCTGGCGTCCTTGGCGCTAACCAGTACGACGCATCAGTGGCTGGCACTACTGCCACCGAAGCCAACTATCTGAGCGTTGGCAACGTGATGCAGGCCAAAAACCTGCTGGGTGAGCGTGGTGAAGAGATCGACACCATCGCAATGCACTCCGCTGTTGCTTATTACCTGCAACAAATCGGAATGCTGACCTTCAGCACCTCCGCACTGGCCGCTTCTGGCGCAGTGACCTGGGGCGCTGGTGGTGTTGGCGTCACCCAACCCGAAGTTGCAACCTTCGCAGGTCTGCGCGTCGTTATCGACGACCAGCTGAGCTTCCTGGCTGGCGGTACTGCCACCCATGTGGTGAAGTACCCCATCTACATGTTCAAGTCTGGCGTTGTTTCCGAGGGCATCCAACAGGATCTGCGCCTCGCCGCCGACCGCAACATCCTGTCCATGCAGGACGTGCTGGCTGTGGACTACCACTACGGTTTCCACATCACCGGCACCAAGTGGGCCGCCGCTGGCGACAACCCCACCAACGCTGCAACCACCGGCAACCTTGCCGATACCAGCAGCTGGAACTTGGTGTTTTCAACCACCAAGATGGTGCCCATCGTGCGCCTGCTGGTCAACACCCCGTTCGACACCACCGCTTATTCCTGATAAGCTGCACTTGGTATTGGACGATCGGCCCCCGAAAGGGGGCTTTTTTGTGCCTTACAGCAAGCCAAGGCGCATTTGTTCTTGGCGATTAAAGACTTCTTCAGTTCGCGCCACCATTTTGTAAGACCTCAGCACAAGCTGATTAACGATGGTGTAGCTGAGCTTAAGTTCAGCGGCGATAACCGGCACAGTTTTGCCGCCATCGCGCATTTTCTTAACTTCCTTGACGACATCCGCAAACTTCCGTGGCTTTTCCGCCTTCGGCTCCTCCACTTTCTTTAGGCTAGTACCCGAGACTTCGCTTTTACGAACCGGCATGGATTTGGTGCGGCTTTTCATTACTCAGGATAGTACAAAGAAATTTATGGACATTCCTGCAAACACAATCAGCGAAACACAGGCACAAATCGAACTAAACGGCGGCACGGTTTACCACGCTTGTGTATTACCTAAACCAAGACGACGTACCAGAGCTAAACTCAGACAAAGGTGGTATTAAACCGTGGCCGCAACAATTGACGCCACTCTTCAAGGAGCATCAGCCAACAGCTATGTGACGCTGGCTGAGGCAAACGCATATTTTGAGACAACACCTGACGATTCGACGTGGGTAAATAAAACAGACGACCAAAAAAATCGTGCAATTATTTCCGCGACTCGTTTTATTGATGATTTTGAGTTTTACGGAGACCGCTGCACTACCACCCAAGCGCTCAAATGGCCTCGCGACAACTACACAGTCGATGGCATCAAACTTGAGTGCACGCTTATCCCAGACGAAGTAAAAGTCGGCACTTTTGAACTGGCTCGTGCTCTTGCCAACAACCCAGACGCTCTAACCGGCAGCAAAGGCACTGACGGCACCTACGAAGAGGTCAAACTTGGCGACCTCGAAGTCAAGTACAACACCATGTCCCAAAACCCCGGCATGGTAAACACCATTCTCGACGTATTTCCTTGGGTTGCCACCTACATCGGCCCCTACACAATGGCGGGTGCCAGCAGCCGCATGATAAAGCTGGAGCGCGGCTGAAATGGCACTAATTGACGACGTTTTTGGCGGCATCCCAGCGCAAATCATGGCTGACTGGGGCCAAGACATTACGTACATCAAAACCAGCCTGCCCAGCAACTACAACCCAACGACTGGGACGGTTTATCAGTCCCAGACCGAAGTGACTGTGAAAGCAGTCATCACAAACGTAAACCCAAGCGAGTACGAGGGTCTGTACCAGACAACCGACTTGAAGGTAATTTTTGGTGCGGCAGAACTTGGGGATTACTACCCAACGCAAGCTGACCGCATCCAGTACACGCAAGCAGGCGAAACCCGCGAAGCCAAACTGATTAACATCAACAGCAAGCGCGGTGCCGAGCCAGTGCTGCACACCGTCATTGCGAGGCCCCAGTAATGGCAAAAAACGGTTTCGACGAGCTTGCTAGGTGGGCCGATAGAGCGGCTGTAAATTTGCTGTACAAAGGCAGAGCTAAAGCAGCAGAAGCTGTAATTTCAGATTTACAAGAAATAGGCCCCCGTTGGAGTGGCAGATTTTCTAATTCTTGGCGTATAAGCACCCCAACCGGAACCCAAAGCGGTGGTTCTGGTCAGAAAGGAAATCCTGTTCCAGTAAAAGCACCCAGTTTGACTGGAGCAGATGTGCGAACTAAACTTCTTGGTTCTCCTTTTAAAATTGATAACACAGCAAGTTATGCAGGAGTTGCGACAGATAAAGAGACAGGAAAATTTGAAAACCCAAAAGAAAAACCTTTAAAAGAAATTTCTTACGGAGACAGAAAAGAAGGAATTCGTGGTGAGCCATACCCAAATCCCGGTAGTCCTGGGGTCTCTGGCCCTAACCGAGCAACAGCTCCTTTGGATTGGTTCAGCACTTATGTAGATGGTGGTGCATTAGATAAAACGGTAGAAAAGGCTATGGGTAAAGCAGAAAAAGGTTTTAAATGAATTACCAAGCCATTCGCGCCGCTATCGAAAACCCGCTGCTGACGGCGTTTAATAACCTGACACCGTCAGTACCGGTTTACTTCGACAACATTACGGCCGTACCACCAAACACCACTACTGAGTACGTCCGTGTCAATGTGACCTTTGGGATTACCAATGAAGCAACACTAACTAGCAGCGTAGATTTTGCCCGTGGCGCGGTGGTTATCCGCGTTTTTACGGAAAAAGGTCGCGGCCCTGCGCGTAATCAAACGCTTCTAACTACTGCGGTTGACGTTTTAGAGACATTGAACAACACAGCAAAAACAAACACTGGTGTATTTTTTCGTGTAGGCGATATTGAAGGCCCAACATTTTCCGCCGACGAAAATTCGCCACATTTTATGGGTCGTATTGAGACGGGCTATAAGGCGACCGTATTAAGTTAATAACAAGAGCTATCCTGTAAGAAGCCGGGCAGTGCCCGCAGAAAACCTTTATTCTTCGGTGCTTCCATGGCCGCTACCGTTCTGTCCGGCACTTCAGGTGCCCTGTATTACAAACCTGCTGGCACTTTGGGCCAGTTTGATTCCACTGGTGTGAATACCACCAGCGATGAAATCACCGTCGCACCTTTCCTGAACTTCAAGGTTGGTGATCCCGTCGTCTTTAGTGTTGTCGATACCACTGACGGCAGCGCCGGAACCGGCACTCTGCCTGCTGGCATCACTACAGCAACGACTTATTACGTCATTGCTTACGCCAACACGACCGGTGTAATGCAAGTGTCTGCCACCTCCGGTGGTGCGACCATCACGATCACCGACACCGGTACTGTTTCAGCGCCCAACAAGTTCCAAGTTGAGTACGCAGCGTTTGCTTCAGTGGCGCAAGTACGTGAGTGGAGCTTCGAAATTACTCGTGACGAAATTGACGTTACCACCATTGGTAATGCCCCTGGTCAGTACGTTCCCTTCCGTACCTTCATCGCAGGCTTTGCGGATGGTTCAGGAAGCGCAACAGTGTACTTCACTGACACCGACGACACCCTAGGCAACCGGATGGTTGAGGACGTGGTGCTGCGTATCCAAACTGGCGCAAAATTCAAGCTCTACACCGACCAAGTGTTCACCAGTGGCACGCTGGATGAAACCCTGAGCCGTTCCATCGAGTTTGAAGCCAACCTGACTTCTGCAAACCTGGCTATCAACCCTGACGACGCACAGGCCGTGGAAATCAACTTCCGCCCAACCACCACCCCGACTTTCGACTTCGCTAAGTCCTGATACTTTAGAATCAAAGTAAGGGTGCTGACCCCGGTTATCCGCCGGGGTTTTTTCATGGCTAGTCCGCTACATTAGACGCATACATCTGTAATTCAAATGCCCGCCAGCAATCTGCGTGCAATCGACAAACTGCGTAAGGCAGCCAATCTCGAACCAGTCAAAAAAGAAATTGAGTTGTCTGATGGGACGATGTTTGAGATGTACGTGACGCCACTGACGATGGCCGAGCGTGAGCGTGCTCAACGCAACGCTAAGTCTGACGACGCCAACGCATTTGCACTACAACTTTTGATTTCTAAAGCACAGGATGCAAACGGCCAAAAGCTGTTCAGCGCAGGCGAAATTGACGTTTTGAAAAATGAAGTCAAGGACAAAGATTTGCAAGCACTGATGCTGGGAATCCTGACCGACGACGAAGCCGTTGAAATGGACCCAAACTCCTAAGCGCTGAACTTCGCAAGGACAACTGGCTCATGCTGCAATTTGGCGTTGCCAAAGAGCTAGGCATGAGTCTGTCCGAAGTTCGCGCCACCATGACCCCAGAGGAACTCATCGGCTGGAGCGCCTACTTCAAGGTGATCAACGACGAGCAGCAAAAGGAAATGGATAAGGCCAAACGCCGCCGCTAAAGTAGGTAAACAGGTATGCCGGTCTAGTTGTGGCTTACAGAGCTGAAATTGAGATCGGCGTAAAGGGCGCGGAAAAACTAGCGGCGTTCCAGAAAAGCCTTAAAGAAGCTAATAAAGTTCTTGAGATTATTGATGGGTACAGCGATGTTTTTAGTGCCCCCGTCAACAGTCTAAAAAACTATACTAAAAATCTCCAAGAAGCAGCTAGAGCCCTTCAACTTGTTGAAATAGGTACTGAAGAAGAAACTACCGCCATCCGTAATTACGTCCAAGCAGCAGCACAAGCTGCAACTGTTCGTAACAGACAAAACAAACTTATGGATGAGGAGGCCCAAAAACTCGGTCTGCTCAGTCAAAAACTTCGAGAATATAACGCCGCCGGAGTTCCTCCAACACAACGGGGGGCGCAGACAACAATGACTGGCGCGTACCTTCGCGGCCAACCCAGCTTTGGGCCTGAAACTGCACCGGACTTTAACCCTGTAGCTGCCGCTGGAAGGGCTAGAGCATCAGGTTTAGCTGCGGAGGCTATTAAAAAAGGGCAAGGAGCACAGGAAGCTATTCAAATTATTAATGAAATAACTGAATACCAACGCCGCAAATTTATTGACATTACTAACACAAAAATACAACTCACGCAAAAACAATTAGACGCAGAACTTGATAGCATTCAAACGGTTTTAGATGCTTCTATAAGGGCGGACAAACAAAAACAGGCAGATTTTGATCGTAGGTTAAGCGCTAAAACAAAAGCAAATACAGAGGTTGAAGACTTATATTTAAAAATCAGGCAAGACAGCGAAAAACGCATTGAAGCTCAACGTAGAGCCGGGTTAGAGCGCGTTAAAAAACTTGAACAAGATATAGCTAGGCAAAGAGAAGAAAGGGCTAGACGGCGCAAAGACGCAATTAGTAGCGGTATCATTGGTGGTGCGTTTCCACTGTTGTTCGGTCAAGGATTAGGCAGTTCTGTAGGCGGCGGGTTAGGAGGATTTGCTGGTGGTTTGGCTGGAGGGCAATTAGGTTTTGGACTTTCTCTCGTAGGCACGGCTCTTGGAGCACAGTTTGACGCACTCGCACAAAAAGCTGGTGATTTAGGTAAAGCACTAAACCCTTTAACCGCAGATATTGATTTACTAATTGAAAGTACAGGACTTGCAGGCACAAAAACTGGTGCTTTAATTGCCTCATTAGAAGAATACGCTGGTGCCCAAGAAGCACAGAAGGCAGCCACAGAACAACTAGCTGTAATTGTCGGTCAAGATGGTGTTAATGCTTTAACTGAGTACGGAGAAGCCACAACGCGATTAGGTAATGAAGCTGCTAAAGCGTTTACGGCATTGTCTGCGGCGCTTGCACCTGCACTCGCAAGTATTGCAAACTTCCTAGCAACCCAGCTGGAACGTACCAGGGTAATAAGTAGGGTTGCAGTTAATACAGGCACAGGGGTTGCAGTTCGTGACGAGTTTAAGGGCGATAAAAACGTAACTAAAGCTGTTGAACAATTTAACCAGTTTAAAATTAGCGAAGAGGAACTCCAAAAAGTCTTACTTGAAGCGGGGCGCAAACGAGAGCAAGCTGAAAAAGCAGCAGCAGATGCAAGATTACAAGGCGTAAAAGGCTCTCAACTTGAAAACAAAGTTGCTCGTCTTAACCAAACAATACTTGAAAATAAAGTAGATCTTACTAACAAAGCAGTAGTAAACGCCAAAAAAGAAATACTCACTATAGAAAGAGGCGCAGAGCTGCTTAAAGTTTACAATGATCAAAAATTAACAGCTGCCGAAAAGGATCGCCGAATAAATTTAATCAATCAAAATTACATTAACGAGGAACTAAAACTTACAAATGGCGTAAACAAGGCGATTGAAAGAAAAAATAAATTAAATAGATCTGGGAATAAGGGGGCAAATAAAGCCGCACGTGAAAGACAAAGAGCTGAAGAGCTGCTTCAAAAATTACAGCAGCAGCTAAAGGCAACTAAAGTTACCGGAAGTTCAGAAGAAAAACGACTGAAAATTGAAACTGAATACTTAAACACCGTAAATTCTATAGATAAATTAAAAGACAAAACTTATGATACAGAACTTAGATCTACCGCAGAAAGCATTAAGAAAAATAAAGAAGAACAATTAACTGCAAGACTTGCAGGTGAACGTACAGAAGCAATTCGGCAGGCCGTAGCACCTATTGTCAAGATTAGAGAAGCACAAGAAATAAGCGCAGAAAAAATTAAAGAATACAACAGGCTTCTCATGGAAGGCGTATTGCCGTCCGAAGCAGAAAGGATTAGCAGCTTTAACGAGCAAGTTCGGCTTTCTCTCAAACTAATTGATTTAGAGATTGAAAGAGCAAAAGCTGCTGGTTTAAATAGCACAGCGTTGCAAGAAGAACTTGAAAAACTTGAAGCACAAAAAGCTGCAATTGAAAGTGAAGCACTTAAAGGCCCAGGTGAAGCTGTTGGAACAACACCACGAGAAAAAATTGAAAGTCGAGTAGCAGAACTTCGAGGAGAACTAACCGAACTAGCTAATCTAGGAAACTTTGCAGTTACCGTCGCTGACAATATCGGTGGTGCGTTCCAATCTGCATTCCGCGACGTAATTACTGGAAGTAAATCAGCGCAAGAAGCACTGGCTGATATGTTTGGCAACATAGCCGAAGCTTTTGCTTCTATGGCAGCAGAAATTATTGCAAAACAACTAGTTATGATTGCTTTGCAGGGCATACTCAAAGCCCTAGGTGCCGTTTCTGCCGCAGCTGCCCCATCTGCTCCTGTACCTAAAGACGGTGCAGCCTTCCAAGGAATCGGCACTAGTACTTTAGATAGTCTTGGAGGTGCAGGACCGATTTCTGATCCAAAAGGTTTATTCACTCCGCCAACACTTGTATCTGGAAGAGCAGCCGGTGGCCCTGTTGCAAATAACGTTCCTTATCTTGTTGGTGAGGAAGGCCCGGAGCTATTTGTTCCCTTCCAAAACGGAACCATTGTTCCAAACGGGCAAACACAGCAAATGATGAATGGTGCCTTCCAAAGTGGCGGCAACTCCAGCAATGTTGTTAACAGTGGCGGCAACTCCAGCACTGTTAACAATAACGCTTTCCAAAATGGCGGCAATTCCAGCGCTGTTAAAAACAGTTTCCAGCAGATGCAGGTAACTAACGTGCCCTTTACCCGAAGCGCAGAACAAGCTTCAGTTATTGCAGCAGAACAAGAGACAGCCAAGGCAATCCGTAACCCTGGTCCGATTGATGTCCGCTACGAATCTCAAGTCATCAACGGCGTTGAATACGTCACAGCCGAGCAACACCAGAAAGGTATGGCGCAAGCTGCAGATCGTGGCCGTGCATTGACTCTTGCTTCACTACAAAATAGTGTGAAGGCACGGCGAAGGATCGGGTTATGAGTGGCTACGCATTCTGTAACTACGTCAAATTTTTGGAGCCATCGGGTTCCAGCTATGTAGACACAGCCTACTACTTTCAAAATTTCACAGTCAACAACACTCGAAGTCGAGGCGGTAACACTTACGTTTTCGCACCATTTGCAGTAGCAACTGGTGGCGGCGAAAAGAGCGGAGACCGCAGCTCCAGTGTTTTAGGCATTGGCGCGTCAACGCAAGCTGGCTCGACAATCATTCTCAACCTGTTCAAACAAGCAGTTGAACAGCGCTGGATTCTTGTTGTCGAAACCGTCAGCCTAAACATCAACACTTATGACGACGACCTGCTGGTTTCAACAGAAAACTGGCGCGTTGCCTCTTACGAAATGGATACGAGCGTAATTAAGTTACGTCTCATCTCCCCATTAGATGCAGTCAAGGGGGAAGTACCCAGAAGAAAACTAAGTGAAGAGCTGGTTGGCGCGTTACCGACAACCGGTCAAATCTCAATATGAAACGCTGGCACCATTATTTGAGCTTGCCGCACCAGTTTGGCGCTGATCCGGATGACGGCGTTGCCTGCGACTGCGTAATTATGACCTGGAACGTGCTGCGTGATGCAGGTGTTGAGCACCCGCCGTACGACCCAAATTGGCTAAAGATGGCATCCCGTGGAGAGTGGGCAGAACTAAAAACCCAATGGTTGGACCGTACGGTTGTATGTCCTCAGCAAGAGTATGCGCTGACTTTATTTGAAGAACCGGGTCATTTGGGCTTAGGTATTATTGTGGATAACGGGCTTCTGTTTCCGCACCACAAACGTGGTGTGCATTGGCTGCCCAGCAAAAAAGTTGCAAATCTGGAGTACAGGACGTTTCGATGACCATGCTCCCCTCTGACCGCTATCTTTGCAGCCTGCTTGGACTAACAGAAAAAGAGTTTCAATCGTTTCAAGCAGAGGCAAGACAATATTTAAAGGAAAACCCAATTGAAGGACCAGTTGCTGGGCCTGAGACAGGAATTGTTCTTGCAATTGTCAGTATTGTGCTCAGTGTTGGTGCGACGGCACTTTCTCTTTTACTTAGGCCGAGTCTGCCTGACACACGCGGGCCAAATGCAATTAGACGTACTGAAAATGTAGATGACCCGGTAGTTACAAATCAAAGTTTTTCGCCGCGTTACGGTTTTGATTCCGTACAAAACGTAGTCAAGATCGGCAGCACAGTGCCTTTGGTATATGCAGAGAGAACTGTAGATGGCGTAAAAGTCGGCGGCGTTCGTGTAAACATGCCGCTTGTTTGGTCACAGATGCTGTCGTTTGGCACGTCCCAGATGCTGCGAGCTGTGTTTCTTGCAGGAGAAGGCGAGATTGAATCATTCGACAATGACCTGTGGGCTGTCGGTTCTAATCTCTTAAAAAACTACAAGTACACTACAAACGCTGCTACTCAAGCCGCATCACGCGCAACGATCTACACAAGTCTGGATAGCGGACCAGTCATTGAAAGTGACCGCGTTTTTGGCAGAAGTGGCGTTAATGACCGCAGGGTTAACGGGGGAGGTTCATCCGCAACTTCATCTACAGGGCAAGTTTTTAAAGTCCACTCCGGTGGATCGCCAACAGAAACTGCTGCTTTTTGCTCTGTTCACACACCTTCTTCAAGCACTAAGTTCGGGGTCTATTCCCTAATTGGAAATGACCTAGCTTATAAAGTAAACCCTGTTGTAAGACCCGGCGTCAAAGTAAACCAAAGACAGACAGGTAGTAGCCAGTTTGAAGTACGTTGTCCAAAAGACGGACCTCAAATTGCTATACGCAGAAAATTTGCATATAACTATGCAAGCTTTAGTGGTATTACCAAAAAGAACGGTTCTAACGTCAGTGGAACTACATCACTAGCTGTAGGAGATACAGTTACATATGTTTTGCTAAAAGAATCAGAAAAAGAAATTACATTTACTGAAAACAACACTGCAGAAGAAAGCAGGGACGTTGCCTCAAGCGTTGCCTCTAGGCAGACATATTATGACCAAAACTTAATTATTGGCGAGCTGTACAAGATTGGCAGCGCAATTGGTGTTTGCATTTCGCGCAGCCCTTCTGATTCAGTTTTTAGATCAGAAGCCGACGAGGTAGGTGACGAGCAACAAATTGACGTAGTTTTCGAAATTGTCGAGCCTGGCTCTGTTGAAACATATACAGAATCCCATTTAAAGGGCGCATACACCGGCTCAACAGTAGACAACCCAAGCGCAGTGGATCGTGCAGTAGCTACAAGCAAAGGGCACATTTTGCGTTATGCACAGGCAGTAGTTACCAACACTCGCGCTTGCGATATTACTGAAATCGGAATTACCTCTACGCTAGGCCACAGAATCAACGGACTGTGTAATTTTAAAGATGCAAAAACTTATGAAGATGCGGACAACCTGTTTTGCGAAACTTTTGCAAATACAGATGATTATGAAAGCGAATTTTACCAGAGCGGTACACTAAGCATTTCAGTCAAGCGGTTTGCATTTTTTACGCTCCAATACAAAGAGATGGCGGCTGACAGTGATAACGACTGGGTCGATAGCGGTAAAACATTTGCTGTGCAAAGCGAAACGATGCAGCAAGTATTTAACTTTTTAAGAATTGAATTTACGACAGCAAAGCTTCGAATTTTTAGGCTTAGGCCGATTACAGGCTTTGAATTTAGGCAAAAGACATCGGGACAGTTTTACCTGCTAGACGCAAACGAAGGTTTCCAGTACCAAACAATAACTTCGTACGGCGGCGCTGCTGTAAGGGTGGCGTTTAACGGAAGAATTTATAGTTATCCATTCCATAACGATGTCAGATCAAAGTTTGCTGAAGGCTTAAATGGTCTTACAGCTTCCTACACAAAAAATACACAAAACGGTGAACCTAATGATACTTTTCAATCCCTCACAGCTGTAGACACAGAAGTAGGTTCAAATTATTCAGCAATGATTGATGAGTACATGACTTGTGCTGAAGACTTTGTGTACGAGGAAATTTCTACAACTGCTGAAAACGGACCAGAGCATAACGTGTCGTATGTAAACGAAATTGTAACCAACCAAACTGGCAGTTATGACGATCTTGCTCTAGTCGGCATTAACATAAGGTCTTCAACTGAATGGCAGCAATTTACGCAGTTTTCCGGCTATGTAGACTGTGGTCTTAAATCTAGACCGCTAAGTGCGTACACAGGAGTGCCGTTTAACCCAACTCCGTCAAGTCTCCACTATTTTCCGGAGATTTTGTTGGACTTAATGACCAACGCCAGATACGGAATGGGAGAACTAATTAAAGACGAAATGATTGACCTAGCAGGTTTTAAGGAAGCCAATGATTGGTGCGACAGTCGTGGTTATTATTTTAATGGCGTCATAGCAGACCAAACAAATATCAGGCAATATGCCGCAGACCTTGCTGCAACTCACCTGCTTTACTTTGCTGAGATAAACGGCAGGTTTACGCTTAAACCAGCGTTGCCTGTGACTGGTTCGTCATTTGCTGCTGTTGATATTAAAGGTCTGTTTACCATAGGAAACATCCTAGAAGATAGTTACCAAGTAGAGTATTTGAACCCTGAAGATAGAGAACCAATTGAAGTTAGTGTAACTTATCGAGAAGAACGCTCTTCCGCTGATAGCACAGGCGAAGGTGCTTTTGCAACAGTCAAAGAAATTCTTGTTAAAGAGTCAGCTTACTCTCCTTTGGATACTGTCTCATTGGATATGACTGATTACTGTACCCAGCGTGATCACGCAATTGACGCAGCAAAATTTATTATTCGAATGCGTAGGCTGACAGATCACCTTGTCAAATTTAAGGTTACGCACGAGTCCATATACAACAACATTTCGCCTGGCGATTACATCAACGTTGCAATGGACGCAACTGAGTACGCCGACTTCAACAACGGCGTTGTGACTGGAGCGGGGGATCTGGTTTCATCAGAAGGTTTTGCTGATGGCAGTTATTCAGTGTTTGCTTGGGATCCAGAGTCCGGCAATGACCCAGCGGCAGAGACCTTGGTAGTTACAGGTAGCGGGACCAAGGCAACACCTACTGGAATTATTTTTACCGAAATTAAAGCAAGCCAAGAGTCAAGGACTTATCAAGTTGAGCGCATAGCTGCAGAGCAGGATGGGACGTTTACAATAGAAGCACTGCACATGCCAGTTACTGGAGCTGGTATTCCGTTGGTCGCTGACGGTTTTGATACAGCCTCAAACTGGACCATCACCTAAGGGTTATGCCAACTTCGTTTCCAGCAATCGAACCAAGCAGCCGACGTTTTAAAACGGCTGAGTTTGCTACTACATCGCAAACATCTCAATCAGGGGTGACGACTCGTAGGTTGTGGGCCGATCGTCCCAGCAATGCAACGTTGGATTTGCAATTTAGAAATATCAGTGACACCAACACTTCTGCAATTTTGAGCGCGTATAACGCAGCAAAGGGACCGGTAGACGAACTAAGTTTGCCTGTTGTTCTGTTTAACGGTGCCGATTCAACACTGAAAACCTACTTAAACACGACTGCCACAGGCGCTGATTTGATTTGGTCTTTTGCAGAAGACTCACCGCCTGTAGTGGAGAGCGTTGCGCCTAACAGATCCACAGTGACTGTAAAACTTGTTGCAGAGCTTAGAATGAGTTAAAAAGGTCCTTCCAATGGCTACAAAAACTAGCGCTACCGCTGAGCTACGCATAGACGGTGCTGCGATAGCCAAGGTTCGTGACGTATCAATCACGTTTGCCCGTGATGCCCTGGAAGATACAGGCATCGGACAGTTTGACCGGACTTACGTTTACGGTGTCCGCAACACCACCGGCACTGGTACGTTGCTTTATGACGCAGCCGACGCAGCAACAAAAACCGTAATCAACAGGTTGCTGAACGATTCCGAAAGCACTAACAGCATTTCGATGGTCTTGGACACCAACGTTGCTGAAGGTACGCTGACGGGTGACGCCCTGCTTACTCAGGCTGGAACGAGTGTCAGTGTTGGGGATGTGGTAAGTATCCCCATTTCCTTCACCTTTACCGGTAAGCCTAACGGTACTTACTAATGGCAATTCTCGGCAATGGAGGCGTTCTCGAAATTAGCCGAGAAGTACCTAACGCTATGGCGCTGTCTTGGCAGCGCCTGAACATTGGTTCGACTCCCTACACTATTACATTTGCCAGTCCAAGCTATTGGCCTGGTGATCGAATTATTTTGGCGGCAGACGGAGGTTTGCCTATTGATTTAAATGGCGACGGATATGCGGATTGCCCTGATGGGCATGGGATTTACCGTGGCTCGATTTGGCAAACCGGACCAAGCAGAGCTTTTTACACAGGCAGCGATACCGACGCTAGTCCTTGGTACGACGAAGTCAATGAGTTTATTGAGCTGGTAACTCAAAACGGTGACAACCTGATCACGCAGTCGGGTGACACCATTTTTGCTGTGCTAGGGGATGACTCAGATTTCTACAACACGGCTGCAACAACCGGTTTAACAGAACAGACCGATGCGTACATGAGCCGTGACGTTTTAGATCGGATACGCCTTTGGACAACTGAACAAGCTGGTCATGCAGGTGTTGGGACGGAAAAAGAGCTTATAAATGTCAAGCCAAAAAATCTTGTAGTTGCCAAGTACAGTGCTGACTCTGCTTACGTTGCAGCTATCGACTCGGCTATCGCTTCCATAGCCGACTTGACCATTAACGGAGAAGTAAAACTTTCAGGGCTAATTACCCTGCCAGACGGTTTCCACGTTGTTTGCCAAGACGAAAACCGTGAATGGAAAATCCAATGCGACCTTGAAGAATGGATTTTGTCAATTGACGCCGACAACTTGGACATCACCGCCATCGGCCAAACCTTTGGCGAGTCAGTCAAGGCGTTGGTACGTGGTGCGGGAAGTCTCCAATTCTTTGCTGACCACCGACAAATCGACGTACAACAGGACAGCTTGGCAATACTGCGGCTAGTTTTGCTTACGCAGAACCAGTGCAACACGAAAGCAAAGTTCTACCTGTACGAAGACAGGGAAGTTACGGGCAATCAAATTAAAGGATCTGTCTACTACGAATTTGAATTGCTGCTAACCAACACAAGACTGAACACAAGACCAACAGAAGTAATCGAGGGCACAGCCGACTTTGTAGCTACGTCAGAAATCGAGCTGCGAGCTTTGGCCTAAAACGTTTGGTTGGGTCGTTTCAGCTAGACTCAAACGAGCATCTTAGACTTGAAAGGAAGTGACTGAGATCAACCGCGCAGGTGAAGCTGCTTCCCTAGGTGACATAAACACAACGCAAGGGGAGTTTCGCGAGCAGATTAACGCACTCACAGATGCTGTCCGCCAACTTGGCGGTAAGGCTGAGATTGCACCTGGCAGCACGGTTATCAATGACCCCCTTAGTGCTCCGTACGTTTTATATGTAAATAGCTATACCGGCAAAGACACTTTTGTTGCCGGTGACTACGCCAGTGCGGATGATGGCACGTTCGAAGCCAAGATGCGCCGCATCAGCCAGCAGCGTTTGGAATGTGGTTATACCGAAGCACGTCCATTTAAAACGATAAACCGTGCAATTATTGAAGCTGGCATTATCACCAGTCGAGATTATTTAAATCTTCCTGGAAACATTTGCGGCGATCTAGTTTCAATCGTCGTGATGCCTGGAATGCACACGGCAATCAACGGCCAAGGACTCGCTGATAACACGACAAATTTCCCTGAGTATGGAACGACTAAAGAATTTACGGATGCAGAGCTGCAAAGCTTCAACCCCGAAGGCAGTGCTGGAATTATTCTTCCTCGCGGTTGCAGTCTTGTAAGTCTCGACCTGCGAAAGTGCAACATCCGTCCTGATTTTGTTCCTGGCGGCACTAACGCACAAGATGAAGCTGCTGACTACAGCAACCGTGGCAGTATTTTCCTTGTAACCGGCACCGGTTTCTACTACGGCTTTACTTTCCTAGACAAAGAAAACTACCCATACACGCACCACCTGCTGCACACATTTGAGTTTGCAGGCCGTGATCGTGTTGACGAGTTTTACAGCAAAATCCTCAAGGCCTTTGGTGGTGTCTCTGACATCAGCAGCAATTACACCAAAACCAGAAACAGCGAAGTCGAAATTGTCGGACCTGCGCCTGCACCTGGAACGCAGACCGAAGCAACTGACAGCGTAAGTTCCGCATCCCCTTACATCTTTAACTGCTCGATCCGAAGCCTTTATGGCATGGGCGGCATCTTTGCAAACGGTGCAAATGCCGAAGGCTTTAAGTCAATGGTGACGGCGCAATACACATCAATTGCGCTACAAAAAGATATGCGCTGCTGGCAGCGTTATACCGGTGGGTCATGGGTAGACATCAGCACGACTGCTGCAGGTAACTATGAAGATTACATTGACGAGTCACCGGACAGCGTCCGGATGGATCCAAACAAGCGAAGCTTTCATATTCGCTGTGTCAACCGCGCAATTATTCAAGAAGTTAGCGTCTTCGCTATTGGACAGGGTATCCACCACTGGGTCCAATCAGGTGGTGAGCTTACTGTTACCAACAGCAACTCTAACTTTGGTGGTTGCGCTTCTCTAGCAGAAGGATTTGTAGCAGACAGTTTCATAACCGATAAGAACTGGAACGTCTCAACCATTAACGTTGCTCGCGGCATTTCAGGTCTTGCCAATAAGTGGCAACGCACTGACATTGGTGAACTGGACGTAAGTGTTTCCAACACTGCGACCACGATTACGTTGACAACTGATCTTGAAGGCAGTGAGGACAACAAGCCCACAGTCCTGGATCGTAACGGGTACTCACTGGATAACTACGGTGGCACGTCTTATATCTGGATCGAAAACCCAAATGGCGTTGATTACTACGCACCACTTGCGGATACTGCTTGGGACCCTCTTAACCCAAATCAAATCGTTGTAAACACTGCATTTGTTAGTGCTGACGGTGACACGCCTCCATCAACAGATGCGGGCAGCGCGTTCCCACCGCTTGCCGGTAAAACAATGTATGTCCGTCGTCTGCAAGACGTTCGGACCTTGGATGAACGGACGTACTCGCTGACTTGCAGCAACACTTCAGCCGATTCACGCAACATCATCCGTGATTACGGCCTGCAGACGGACACGCTTGGATCGACAATCGATACTGAGATTGCAGCATCCGAACCAATTATTGCCGGTTCTGTTACTACGCTTCCCTCTACTACCGGTGTTTTCAGGGTCAATAAAATTGAAGTTCGCCGTGCCGCCGCTTCAGCAGATTGGGATAACAAAGGCGAATATCGCAGTGGGTATCACCTTACCAACAACTACTACAGGCCTGGGGATGTTGTTCGCTACCAAAACAAGCACTACAAGTGCATTGTTGAGCACATTGCTGAAACCACATTTAACAGCAACTACTGGGACGAAGCTTTTGTCCACATGGACGAAACCTACCCAGCCGAAGACTTCTTCAAAAACTCAAAACCGGTTCTGATTTTTGACCGCGACAAAGACAACAACGTTATTAGTGACTTTCTGGGTTACACCAATGCGCAGTTGGGTACTGATGCGCAACTTACGCGCCAGCTCAGAACTTCAACTGATTATCTAGGCGTTTATTCGTTCTTGCGCAGTCTGGGTTTCAACGACGCAGATGCCCACACGATTCTGCTGCCTAAAGCACCAGAAGAAAGAGAGCGCAATCCAAACAGTGCGCTTGACGGCATTGGCAATCCATTGGGTGCCGCAAACGCTTGGGACAACTGGCCGCTGGTTATGCGCCGCCCCAGTCAAATCCGTTTGTTCGGCCATGCAATGGAGTGGGCCGGATACCTCAACTACTCAAAAGCGCTTCCGCAATATCAGCGTGACCTTACGCCCAGCAACAAGTTTAGTTTCTACTTCACCAACCAACTTGGTGGCCGCGTTTACATCTCTGCTTTTAACGAAGAAGGGTTCCAAATCACTGCTGCTGGTCTGACTGACCTTGCAACAGGGCAAACATTGTCGCCTGAAGGTCTTGGCGGTGTGGACGCCGAAACTGGCGTAAACATTTTCAATGGCGACGTTGTCGTCAATGGCGATTTGATTGCCAACAACATCGACAGCACGCAAGAATCCCTTGTTTTCCTAAAAGATGACAATAAAAATAAAGTTAGCCAAGGCCGTGGCATGTCTTGGATCGCACCAGCCGAAGCGATTCCTGATGTCAGTGTTTCTGAAGCAGCCACGTTTAACACAGAGAACCAAGAAGGAACTGCTTCCGGCCCAACAAACATTGGCAGCAACGGTTATAGCGGTCCACACTTTGTAACGCCTTACTTCCTTGATCTATGGAAAGCTAAGAATGGCCTGCTTGGCAAAGTTCCTGGAACGGTCAAAATTTACATCAACCCAAGAGCAGTACAAAAAAGCGGGCAGTTCCCCAACCCTGCGTTGAACGAAAGCTACAACTACAACGCATCAATTAGCGATTTGCTGAGCCGCCCACCAACAAGCCCTGACGCAGCAGTTAAAACGCTGTCACTCGCTATTCAGTATGCAGATCTTTCAGTTGCAACTACAACTACAATTGTTTATTACCTTGGACCCGGCATTTATACAGACACTGGTACGCGCACTTTTACGCATCCAGTACAGCTTATTTCCTATGACTACGCAACAAACACTTTGCTAACTGATGGCGTTGGCGGAGGTCAAGTTCCATTCTTAGGTACAACAAATAGCGGCCGTGGCCCAAGCAACAGCGGCAAGAGCGCATTGACAGGTTCAAGCCTTGAGTCGCACATTAAAAACGCAGATAACCATCCAGTGTTCTTGACTAGTGTTAGCCATGTAGCACGAAATGCTGGAACGCAAAACGGCATTCGTTTTGATCCTCTTACGCTGGTTTTTCTCAAAGACGCAATTCTTCAAGGAGTTGTGTGGTGGGGAGCTACAACAACATTAGAAAAATTACAAGGAACTTTAACTCTAACAGATCAGTTAGTTCCTAATAGTTTGTTTAGTCAACTTAATAATGCCCAGCTGCAAACTGTAGCAACACAAACTAACCGTGGACAAGTATTTAATGCACTTGCTTATCAACTAATTTCCGCTCAATCAAGCACAAATAACATTGATTTTACTTCTGGGACGTCGTGCATAATTGCATACGACCAATTAAGAATGCGCGACGTTGCAATGACTGCAATAAAACTGCCTTTCTTTAACGTTGGACCTAACAGCAACCAGCCTGTTATCGAGTTAAGAGATAACGGCACGCTTCGCATGAATGGAACGTATTTTATTGGTAATAACGTTCTTGATAACACTGGTTATGCAGGTCAAGGTGCTGTTACTACGCCGACTTTTAGAGGAGAAACGAACTATAAACATTTTGGTTTTGCTCCAAGCATGATTTCGATGTCTAATACGTCTTCAAACGGTGTTGGTACGATCCAGTTCTGTGGCTGGGGAAGTCCAGTTATTGCTGGTCCTAGCAACTATGTATGGAACACAACTTATATGAATATTCACTTGATGACTAGGGAATATCAATACATGGCTGATTCGGATACCCAATACGGTGGAACGATTACTGAAGCTGACGCAAATCAAGGACCTGCTTTTGAAGCAATTATTGGAAGTCTGATGAGAAATCGTAGGACGCTTCGCAACCACTTTACTGATTTTCGAACTAACTCAAACGCATCTAAGAGTGGGTTTGCTGGTAACTTTGGTCGCTATCAGCGAGGGTACGGAACTACTACAACAGGTTGGCGTTCTGTTGGTGTAACAACTCTTCCTGACGCGGCTAAAACCAACCCGGACCCAGCTGCTGGTACGCCATCTGATGGAATTCCATCTGGCAGTTCTTTCGACTATGAAAGTAGTGCAATGATTATGCGCCGCAATGGAGCAGGAAATGAAACGCCGTCAGGCGCTACATTTGCAAATCCTGGATACCCAGTGTCACCTGAAATTGTCTCAGGTAACTACACTTACGGAACTGGTTCTGCTCAGTTGAATTGCAAATATGCGGTTGTCAACGTAGGCATCGACTACACTAAGAACTACCGTAGTAACAGGCTGCTGTTCGGCTAATGACTGTTTACACGACACCGGATCCCGTATATCCAGACGAAGACGAGTTCCTGGCTGACGGGGACTCGTACTTCACTGGAAACAAAGAGCTTGTGTGGAACGAGGCTGAAGGTTACTACGAGGAACTGACTCAGCCTCCCGGCACTTAATATGACGCTCTATAGGCAAACCGGTAAACTCTAAATACGCATTTAGAGTCCGTTGCCGTGGCAAACGTCAAGATTGATGATCTAGTTGCTATCACCGATCCGGCAAGCACCGACGTGTTGCCGATTGTCGATCTTCTGGCGGACGTAACTAAAAAAGTAAGCATTGAGAACATCCTCAAGAACGCAGCTAACGGCACGGCTGCCGCTCCATCGCTTACTTTTGATACCGACCAAACCACGGGAATTTTTCTAGAGAGTGTTTCCGAACTAGGTTTTTCAACAAATGGCGTGGGACGACTGTATATCGACGAAAACGGCAACGTCGGTATCGGTACTGCAACCCCTACTCAAACGCTGGATGTTGTAGGCACTGGTTCGTTTTCCGCAGGGCCGCTGACTGTAGGCGGTTTTAACGTTGTAACTGTCGGTGACACAGGAACCGTCACCAGCACGATGATTGCTGATGGAACAATTGTTGACGCTGATGTAAATGCAAGTGCTGCTATTGGGCTCAGTAAGTTGGCGACAGGTGCACTGCCTACTGGTATCACTGTTGCGTCAGCGAATATTGTTGACGGCACGATTGTTGATGCTGATGTTAATGCAAGTGCTGCTATTGGATTGAGCAAACTTGCAACTGGTGCTCTTCCTACGGGTATTACGGTTGCATCTGCAAACATTGTTGACGGAACAATTGTTGATGCTGATGTCAGTGCAACGGCTGAAATTGCAGTTAGCAAGCTTGCGAACGGCACTGCACGTCAACTCCTGCAAACTGACGCTGCTGGAACGGGCGTTGAATTCACCAGCAATGTTGACGTCCCTGGAACGCTTGACGTAACTGGTGTAGCTGTATTCGACAACAACGTTGGTATTGGTACGAATAGTCCTGCAGCAGTTTTGCATCTCAACTCTAGTGGAAGTGCATGCAGTCAAGTAATCTCTTGCGGCACCAACACCGGCACAAGTAACATCTATTTTGGAGATTCTGACGGCTTCTTCCGTAGTTCAATTAGCTACCTTCACACAGATGATGCACTTACGTTCAGTGCCAACGGAATTAGCAATGAGGGTATGCGTATCGATTCCGACGGCAACGTTGGCATCGGGACAAGTAATCCTCAAAGCCTGTTGTCTGTCCAGGACAATCTTCAATCACCGCCAACATCAACTTGGAACACAGGGTCGCAATTCACAGTTGGTGATGCTGCTAACCAGCTTGCATTTGGTCGGTCAAACGTTTCTCCTTTCCCGCTTTGGATGCAAGGAAGGGCTTCAAACAATGCTACAAGAAGCATTTTAATCAATCCCGTCGGCGGCAACGTTGGTATTGGGACGAGTAGTCCTGCGCAAGAATTGGAAGTATCGGGAACCGCTCCAAGAATAAGAATCACGGATAACGATACTGCTGCTGCTTCTGGGTCAAGTTCTTTCCTTGAATTTTATGGCAGTGACGCAAGGGCTGGGATCATCTATACAGACGCAACTGGATTAAACATTTGGGCTGACTCTACTGGTGGAGGCAATCTTGCTTTAAGGACAGAAACAAGCGAAAAAATGCGCATCGATTCCAACGGCAACGTTGGTATTGGGACGAGTTCTCCAACTGGAAAGCTAGAAATTGCTGGCAACAGCAGCTCGCAAGAAATTCGATATGGCGACGGCACTACAACTGGATACTTTATATCAATAACAGATGTTGTTCGACCCGCAGCCGACCAACTCATCCACCAACATGATTTCCGCTGGAACGGTACTTCAGTTGCACAAATTAAAGCGCTGACGGGTGATGATATTATCAACAAAGACAACGGTTATTTAACATTTGAAACCAACAATGGCGCAGGCTTAAATGAAAGAATGCGCATCGACGGCAACGGCAACGTTGGTATTGGGACGAGTAGTCCTGGGGAGAAGTTAGAAGTTAATGGCACAATCAAAGCCACCGACATCAATTTCACTGGACTTGCTACCTACGCTGACGACACTGCCGCCGGTACTGGTGGTCTTGTTGCTGGTGATGTTTACAAAACCTCTACTGGCGAACTGCGCATCAAGCTCTAATAAGAAAACCGTACAGTGCTTTAAATGGGCGCTTCTACTACAATTCTTCTTGACGAACTTCTTGTTATGGCAACCACCACTGTCTGGAGCATTAACACCCTGGAGCGTGAAACTTCAGATGGTTATGTCTACACGGCTCACTACCGTGTAGACGCTGCCGACGAAAGCTACACCGCCGGAGCTTACGGCAGCGTTAGCTTCGAACGCCCCGAAACACTTATTCCTTACGACGACCTGACTGAAGAAATGGTCATTGGTTGGGTAAAGGAAAGCATCGGCGGTGACGAAAAAGTCGCTGAAGTTGAAGCTGCTCTTCAAGCACAACTTGATGAAAAGCACGCACCAAGCAAAGCTAACGGTAAGCCTTGGGGCTAGTAACACAGACCCGCTAAAGTTGGGTTAATGGGTTGCAGCCATGACCGTTCAACCTGGCACGTATAACATTACGCTGCAGCGGCGAGCTGATTACAACTTGCTGCTGCAGTTTAAAGATAGTACGAGCAGCGCGATTGATTTAAGTGGTTACACCGTATATGCACAAGCTTGGGACAAGGACCGCGCTACAAAATACGCTGACTTTACGGTCGCCTATATCGACCGCGCTAACGGTCAGGTCAAAATCAGCCTTACTGACACACAGACAACCAGTTTTCCGAACGAGTTGTACTACGACGTGCTTTTAGAAAGCGGAAGCGGTCTGCGTGAGTACTACTTAGAAGGCGTGATATATGTAAGCCAAGGCTACACAGCACCGTGACATCAGTAAACACCGGAACTACAACCAACACCGTAGTCGTCACCGAAAATGGTACGTCAACGGTTGTTCAAAGCCCGGTAACTACAACTGTTACTGCTACAACTGCCGGTCCTCAAGGGCCGATAAGTCAGGGCTTTGTTTTAGACAGCACCGCTAAAGTGGATAAAAGCGTCATATATTACGACTCGGCAACCAACGAGTTTAAAGCTGACGCAACTTGGACGATCGAGTCCATTGTCCTTGGAGGCAACTTCTAAGCCATGGCCAACACCATCCGACTGAAAAAGCGTGCAGCTGGTGGTGCGTCTGGCGCTCCAAGCAGCCTGGCTCCATCGGAACCCGCCTATTCAGAAGTTGACAATATTTTGTACTATGGCTTTGGTGATGCCGGAGGCAACGCCGCTAGCTCTGTTATCGCCATTGCTGGCTCTGGAGCGTATTGCTCGCTGACCGGCAACCAGACTCTTTCTGGCAACAAGACTTTCACTGGAACGGTTGACCTGAGCGGTGCAACGCTTTCAGGCAACACAACTTTCAGTAACAACCTGACGGTAACGGGCAACCTGACGGTTTCCGGAACTACGACCACGGTCAACAGCACCACTGTGACTGTTGACGATAAAAATCTAGAGCTTGGTTCAGTTGCTACGCCGACCGACACCACTGCAGATGGCGGTGGCATCACGCTCAAAGGCGCAACAGACAAAACTTTCAACTGGGTCAATAGCACCGACAGCTGGACGGCAAGCGAGCACATTGATCTCGCTTCTGGCAAAGAATTCAAGATCAACAACACCAGCGTGTTGTCGGGTTCAACGCTTGGCTCTGGCGTAACCAGTTCCAGCCTTACTTCTGTTGGCACTATCGCCACTGGCGTTTGGAACGGCACTGCAATCGGTCGTGCCTACGGCGGCACCGGTTTGACTGCTGCGCCTAGCAACGGTCAACTGCTAATTGGTAACGGCACTGGATATACGCTTGCAACGCTGACGGCTGGCAGCAATGTCACCATCACTGAAGGCAGCGGATCAATCACGATTGCTGCTACCGGTGGTGCAAGTGTTGCTGCTGGCGATGGTATCGATGTCACCGGCTCAACCGTAAGCGTTGATTTAAAAGCCAACGGCGGATTGGTCATTGAATCAACTGAGCTTGCAGTTGATCTCGGCGCTTCGGGTATCACCGGAACGCTTGCAATTACTGATGGCGGCACGGGTTCCACCACTGCTTCTGGTGCGCTTACGAATTTGGGCCTGACTGCAACTGCAGCTGAGCTGAACATTCTTGATGGTGCGACAGTTACTACCACCGAACTGAACATCATTGATGGTGGAACGTCTGCAACCTCAACCACGCTGGCGACTGCTGATCGCATGGTGATGAATGACGCTGGGACGATGAAGCAAGTCGCCCTATCAGATTTGGTCACATTTTTGGAAGACGGAGCCACTTCTGGGTTTGATATCGACGGCGGCACGTTCTAATGGCGAATGTAATTCGGCACAAGCGGGGCACATCTGACCCTGCCGCCGGGAATTTTACAGGTACAGGCGAGCTGTTAGTCAACACGACTGACGGCGGCCTGTTTACGCTTACCGACGGCAATTCAGTTGTCGAGATTGGTGCGGGAGGCGGTGGCGGTTCAGATGCCAAGTACATCCACACGGATGGGACTGGCACGCAAGAAATTACAACAGCAGGTGTAACGCTTGATTTTGACACCACAGTGCTGAGCACTGGAACTGGTGATTTTACTGTTAGCGCAACTGGTGTTATCACCATCATCAATGGTGGGAATTACTTTGTTGAGTACAGCGTCGATGGCGATCAAACTGCTGGCAATAACAGGGTTATCACCGAGTGCAGCATTCAACAAAATGGAAGTACAGTTTCTGGTTCATTTTCGTCTGCTTACTCAAGAAACACAACTGACGGTGATTTCACTTGTGTCGGCTCAGCTTTAATCACTGCATCAGCAAATGACACAATCTCTGTGTTTGCGACAAGAAATGACGCTGCAATCACATCAACAGCAGAACTAGCCAAGTCTGGGATTACTATTTTTAGCCTTAGCGGCGCGGGACCACAGGGCGCAACAGGCGCAACAGGTCCGCAAGGCCCAACTGACGTCCCACAAAATGCGCAAACGTCTGCATATACCTTGGTTGCAAGCGACAACGGCAAGCACGTCAGCATCACGACTGGCGGCGTAACCGTTCCAAGTGGTGTTTTCAGCGCAGGCAACATCATCACCATCTACAACAACAGCGGTTCAAACCAGACCATCACCCAAGGTGCAAGCGTGACTCTTCGCGAGGCAGGCACTGCAAACACTGGCAACAGAACTTTGGGCCAGCGAGGTTTGGCGACTATTCTCTGCGTTGCTTCTAACGAGTTTGTCGTCACTGGAACGATTACTTAATGGCAATCCACCAAGCGCTAATCACAAACATTTTTAACTCGCCTGTTGATGTTGCCAGCCCAAATCATGTGATTTTTACGTCATCGCAGAGCTGGACCGTACCAAGTGGAGTTAGCAGTGTTGCTGTGCTTTGCATTGGGGGCGGTGGAGGTGGAGGTGGTTCAGAAGATGGTGATGAAACTGGTGGTGGCGGAGGCGGTGGTGGCCTTGCCTACGTGAACAACTTGTCAGTTACTGCTGGCGAATCACTGACTGTGACTGTTGGTGGAGCGGGAGGCGGTGGTGGCTCTGGCAATAACGGAGCAGCAGGTGGTACGTCAAGCCTTGCTCGTGGTGTGACAATTCTTGCCGCTGCAAGTGGTGGTGGCGGTGGTATAAACCGTGGCAATGGTGGTGCGGGTGGCAGCAATACAACCGGAACGGGTGGTTCTGGCGGTCAAGGTGGTTCTGGCTCTGACCGTAATAACAACAACGGTGGTGGCGGTGGTGGCGCTGCCGGTTATTCAGGCAATGGCGGTCGTGGTTCTGACCACAATGCTGCAAACAACGCTGCCGGTTCTGGTGGCGGTGGTGGAGGCGGTAACGACGGAACGCGCACTTCCGGCTCAGGTGCTGGCGGTGGTGTAGGCAATTTGGGTCAAGGATCTAATGGTGCAGCAGGCGCATCAGGTGGTGGTGGATCAGGTGGAGCAGCTGGAACGTATTCAGGTGGATCTTTTGGCGGTGGCGGTGCCGGAGCTGGTGGTGCGTCTAATGCGTCTGGTGGTTCTGGCGCTGCAGGTTGTGTGCGTGTTTTGTGGGGAGCTGGAAGATCTTTCCCGTCAACGAACGTAGGTAGCGCGACTAATTAAACTGGCCATGATCGGCTTTGTTTTTGATGTCACGCCCTGACCCAATGATTGCGTCTAAGCCTGGAGCGCAGTAATGGCCGTAAAATCACGCACCACTCTTGGTAAAACCTTTGTCAAGGGAAAACCTAAAAAAAGTAGGCAAGGCGAAGGCAGAAATTCAGTTCCGCGACACAATAAGAAAAAGTATCGCGGTCAAGGGAAGTGATGGACAAGCACACCCTTGAGAACTGGAAGAAGATAAAGGAGTTAATGGAACAACAAGGTCGCACTGATACATTCTTCTACAAGCGAGCAGTGGCAATTCTTGCTGGTAGAAAAGACCCACTTCAGTAAAATGAACTGAGAGTTCACTGAGCTGCCGCCGTGAGAATCGAAATTGTGGCAGCCTTGGTGGCAACCGGCTTTGGGCTAGGTGGTACGGCGTTGTTTGCCCAGATAGAAGAAAGTCAAAAAGCAAAAGAAAGTATTGTCAGGCTTAGTACAGCAGCAGAAAGCATAAATAAACAATTAGTTCACATGCGCGAAGAGATGAAAGCCGACCGCAAGATGGTTATAGAAATGATGGTGGACCATAACGCACGCCTAAAGGTGCTGGAATCGCGTCCATAAGTAGTATTAGACTGTTTGTAATCCGTTCCATCGCCAATGGATCCCGCAACCACCGCAATGATTGCAATCGGTCTTGCCGCTGCATCTGAAATCATTGCACTCTCTCCCCTGCGCTCCAACAGCATCATTCAAATTGTGATGGAAGTGCTGACCCGGGTTTTCCCAAAAAAGTAAGCGGCGTCCCTGAAGATGCAGAATGGCTGGTTCGGTTTGGTGATAAGCACTGGACCGATCACCTCAAAAAAGCCGCGCAGGATTTCAAGTTTCACGCAACGCTAAAGCCCCGTCTCGACAACGAGATTGAGGACTGGCACGCCGCGCAACCTGGCGACAAACCACGCACCGTCGTGACGCACCACCCTGGTACGGACACGACTGGCTTGGGTCCACCCCTCAGCATTCGCTACGACTGGCTCGATGAGCAAGACCCCGATTCGTCTACTTGACCTGATCAAGTATTACAAAAAGCTTGGGCACCAAACGGCTGGTTTACTAGAGCTGGAAGCAAAAATTCTGCAGGTTTGCCCTGACTGTTTTGACCGTGACCAGCAGTGGTACAAAACTTGGTCAACTGCCGTAGCACCAAAAGAAGGCAAGTGGCTCGTCAGTGCCGAGCAAGTTGCCCATGTGTCTGGCTGGAAAGCTTTCCAGTTTGACGACAAGTTTATGAGTGATCTCAACAAGCTCATTTACAGCACCGGCATGACTAGTGTGCAACAACGCCGTCATCTTGTTTCACAAACAGCGCATGAAACAGGCCGTTACCGCTGGATGAAAGAGCTTGGCGACACCGAGTATTTCACCCGCATGTATGACAACCGCAGCGACCTTGGCAACGGTCCAGGCGACGGAGAAAAATTTTCAGGTGCAGGCTGCATCATGCTGACTGGCCGTTACAACTACCAACGCTTCAGCAACTGGCTGGAACGTAACGGCATGGCCGACGACAAAGTAATGCAAGAAGGCGTCGATTATGTGGCAAACCAATACCCATTTTTGTGCGCAGTTTGCTGGATTGAAGAAAACAACTGGGCAGCAGTGTGTGAGGGCACTGATGTATATCAAGTCACTCGTGTACTAAATGGCGGCTACAACGGAATCGAAGATCGCCTTGCTTTATATAAACGAGCCTGTGAAATTATAAAGGAATAGTAAAGCTAGTTACACTGATTACAGCTGGGACGTTGATCTTGCAGACCTTAAAAGGGCTACTGCATGGATCATCAAATTGACGGCACTGAGTTAGTACCTCGGAAGCAAGCAAAGATACGCTTCCGAGACAGAATACTCAAAGAGTGGAATTACTGTTGCGCGTACTGCGCCGAACCACTGGGCAAAAATGCCACCCTTGACCACGTCATTCCAAAATGGAAAGGCGGCCTAACCGAACAGAGGAATATGGTTGGCTGCTGTTTCTCCTGCAATAGTCATAAATCAGGCCACGACTGGAAAGCGTGGTTTCTGGGTCAAGATTTTTGGACGGAGGCACGGGAGGCTCGCATTGCTGAATGGCTTGAACAGTGATGCAACGTTGCCCCGATGGAGTAGGCACGCAATTCACAAAAACTATCAATACACATTCCACCACTAGGGCTGCAGACCCGATACCAACCATCAGGCAATCGTTCTACCTGGAACGTCAAATCATCCATTCCCAAACAATAGGGATTAAGAAGAACTATCCACGGGTTTAATTTTGATTTGCTTACGCCGTTTTTCTTGAGTAGTGCCCCATTTAGGTATTACAATTCGATAATGTACGAGGTCAAGAGTCTGTTCCGGGTACTGCACTGTGTACCACTTCCACTCGCAATCATCACACATTCTGTGACGAGCAATGCGGCCATCTGTAGTGTAGTACGTGTTTTTAACCCAACTTCTAGTGTTGCCACATTTAGGGCAGGGTGGCCGTGGGTAATTTAATCGTTCCATCAAACTGAATCAATTTTTCGGAAGTACATCCGCAGCTTGCGGACAGAGCTATGAAAGATATTGCGCGTTCGTTCCCTTGATATTCCAAGCTCTTTGGAAATTGCCTGGAACGTCATTGGAGGTTGCGTACCAAGGCCAAAAGAGCACTCGACAACATACCTTTCCCTAGGTTGCAGTCTAGAAAGCAACCCTTCAATCTTTTCCAAATCAATGCCCCAACAAACGTCATCAAACACGTCTAAGTCAGAAGAAACACTATCGATAAGCATTACATCGTCATCTGTGCTTTTGACACGAGCATCAAGGCTTATAGCGTCATTGGACCTATCAAGGTACTCCTGTAACCGCGACGGATTGATCTTGCAGTATTCAGCGCACTCTTCAATGGTGGGTTTGCGGTGGTGCGTATTCTCAAAAACCGGAGTCCAGTTGCGCAGCTTAGTCAAAAGCTCAACTGCGTGGGACGGCAACCGGATAACGCGGTCATAGGTTGCCAGGTAACGTGTAATACTTTGCCTAATCCACCAATACACATAAGTTGAAAGCGCATAACCACGCTCTGGATCGAACTTTTTAACGCCATGAGCGAGACCCATCGTGCCTTCCTGCACCAAGTCAGAAAGCTCACTGCGCTTGCACTTATTTGTGTACCGCTTGGCAATGGAAACCACCAACCGCAAGTTGCAGTTGACAAGTTTCTGGTACGCACGCTGCCCCCGCTTGATGGTTCGCGGCGAAGGGTTTTCACCCTCGATCCACTCTTTTACTTGACGCGCCAGGATGATTTCTTGGTCTTTGGTGAGCAGCGGATACCTACCGATGTCTCTTAAGTAGGTGCTAAAACTCTCCATTTCAGTAGCTCACTTCGATCACTGAAGGTATTTGACCAATGCTTCCGCTAACTGCTTGAGCCACAGCCATCGCTTTTTCAAGCGTGACGTAAGAGCAGGCATCTTCAGCATTTTTCGTGAGCATAATTCCGCTGCCAGTTGCTTCGTAGCAAGCAGCAAGAAACGTGTCGTTTTGAATTAAAAGAGCGTACCGCATGGGACGTTGTGAGTACCCATGAAAAATATCACAATAGACAGTGCCTGCAACCGTTTTTAAGAGTCTTTGACTTCTTTTTTGAGTCTTGCTCGTCCCTCGACACGGCGCTGGATCGACTCGTCCCACACCTTCTTGTCTGCTTCAAAAGCCTCCTTGTATTGTGCTTCAGGCACACACAGTTCCAACTGCTTGTAAACCATGTCCCGAATCCAAGCGGTGGGACGTACCTTCTGTGACTCAGCCAACTGCATCAACAGCTGAGCACGATTAGGGTCAAGCAAAATCTGCAGGTACGTCTTATTGCCGTGCCGAATCGCCATCAACCTTACTCTTTAGTACAGCGCAGTCTAACAATGTGCTACCAGTTAATTGAATCATCCACGTGTTTTCGCCACCCCTGCGCCTGAGACTTACGAGACTCACGCCGTTGCTTCGTGCAACCTTCTCGTATATGTCTGGCACCCTCTAAAAACTCAGCCGCCCGCTGTAGATCCGCTGTGGTGGCACGTTTGATTTCGTACTGCAGATAACGCAGCATTATTTCCCGCCCCGTTAGTGGCCGCATAAGCCGCATCCATCACATCCCCAAGCGAAGTGTAGTAGCCCAAGTTTTCTGAGCGCACCAAAGTCCAACCCTGGGGCGTGTGATGAATGCTGACCATGTCAGTGAATCTCCGACCAACGTTTACCGATAGACGGCTCAGCAAGCGGCGGAATATCGCCTAGCCACATTGCTTCCGCGTCCTCCATTATTCGTTTTAGCTTCGCGGCCCATTCCTCAGCCTTGTCTTCCTTGACAAGCAACAAAATTTCGTCATGGACGCAGGCAGCAATTTTGGCCTCGACCTCACCAACTTTCACCAGCTCAGCCCATAAGTTGCCAAGAGCGCATTTCAAAATGGCCGCACCAGCACCTTGGATCGGCGTGTTGCACCTCACCGTCAGCCGATTCATTTCACCCGGCAAAAACCGCCGCATGTTCGACTTGGGGATACGAATGTGCGCCCATTGATTGCCTTCAGTCGCTTCAGCAAGACGGCCATTTTCCTGCTGCCACGCGGCAATGCCTTGGTACGTGCCAAGCCACTGCTTACGAATTTCAGCTGCCTCTTCAACCGGCATAGTGACGCCAACACCGGCTGCGTAATTCCGCAAGCCATTCGCACCACTGCCGTAAAGCAGGCCAAAGTTTGCTGACTTAGCAATCTGCCGACTGCAACCGATGGCTTCAGCTGTAACCGTGTGCAGGTCTTCGCCGTCCTGGAACGCCTTGATCATGCGCTCGTCTTTCGCGACCGCAGCAGCCAGTCGAAGTTCCATCTGACCAAAATCAGCATCCACAAGAAGCCAACCATCAGGAGCCTCCACACACTGGCGGAAGGCTTCGTCTCTTGGGATTTGCTGGTTGTTGGGTTTGATGCAGGACATTCGGCCACTTTCGGCTCCGAGCTGCAAATAGCTGGCACGAACAAAACCATCGGAATCAAGTTTTTCAAAGATTGAATCCACCATTTGGCGGCGTTTCTCAGCTTTCTTCCAAGCCAAGTAGGTCTGAACAACGTGGTGATCAGCGGCATAAGCCTGGAGCGCAACACGACTAGCACTCGGTTTGCCGGTCTTTGCGTCGATTGGTTGCTCACCGAGCAAGGCGGTGAATTTCTCCAGAAGCTGTTTTGGCGAACTGATATTAAAGCCCTTATACTTTTTGGTTCCCAACCTAATGCTGCCTTCATCCTTGGGTCGTAAGTTAAATACCGCTGGGGAAGTCTCAATATCTTCAATTTCCTTGAACCATTTATCTCTGAGTACGTCATCATTACCCATCTCCGTGAGTTTCTCTTTGAGATAAGCCATTCGACCATCTGTTTCTCTTGGCAACTTGTGTTCCGCCGGAAGGGCTTCGTCAAGTTCGTAGAGAAAGTCCTTAGAAAGTGCAGCAATGTCATGCTCGTAATCCTTACGAAGTTGTTCAAGGCTGGAACGATTCCACGGCAAACCTGTGCGCCACATGTGGGCCATTGCCGGAAGAGCTTTGCATTCGAGCGAGTAAGCAGGATCTAAACCTGCGGCAGCAATCTTTCCAGGAAGGATTGCATCAAGCTCCAGCAAGATCTCAACGTCTTTAGCAGCATATTCAAGCTGCTCTTTCGAGAGGACTGGTGCGCCCCAATCAGACGCCTGCTGTTCTTTTGAGATGTCTTTATCTAAATACCGCTTAGCTAAGTGGGCTAAGCCGTGTTTCAGGTTTGGGATGCCGTTGTTCAGCAGCTTGCTAGCAAGCATGGTGCAATAAATGCGGCCATACGGCTTAAACCCGCTTTCCTGCAACCAAGCCAAATCGAAGACGGCATTATGCGCGATCCAGTGACGGTCACCATTCTCAAAAAAGCTATCGAGTTTGTGGTTTGCTTCTTCGTCGCAATCAAACAGGTCGATGACAACGATTGACTTAGTCGATTCAGCACCTAACTGAAGCAACCGAAGCTTTCCAATTTCAGGCTGTAGCTGGAGCGTCTCTGTATCAAACGCAATTGTGGTGGCACGAAAAACCTTGTCGAGATGCTCGACGCCGAAATACGTTGTGTAGGTCATTTAAAAGAGGTGTTCTTCAGGAAATACGCCATCCCAGTTGGACTCGTGAGTCCCATCTGGTGCATACCAGCCGGAGTCATCGAGATACCAACCAGCTTCAGTGCGTGCGTAAAAGATTTTCTTGTCAGCTGAAAGATCGCCAAGCGAATTGTCGAAGTGTGGAAGAGTCATTGCAGCGGGTCATCAAAGGCAGGAGGATTGTCTTCAGAATGCTTGTACAGCTCAGCCGCTTCCTCTAATTCCAGATGCTGGATTAGGCGGTCGAGATACCAACGAGCCTTTTTGGCGTCCTGGTGCGGACAAGCTTTAAACCACACGCGAAGCAGATACTTCAACGTGTTCCCAAGCAACATACCACTAACAGGGTCTGGTGCGTGGCGAATGACATCTTCAATTACATCAATCGCCTCAAACCGGCCCTGTGTGTAGTGGGCCGGTGAGTTGACTAGGTCACTTGTCGACGAGTCGTTTGAGGACATAGTTAAAGCTCCAGCTTTTATTTGGTCGTTCTAGGACGTAGCACTGGTTGACGACATACATCACGTCGTAGCACTCACCTTCGCCGTACTCAGCCTCAGCTTCACGGCACCAAATACCTTTGCAGGCACCTTCATCATCAAAGACGCCAACGTAATCAACGTCTTCTTCCATAGCTTCACGAATGGTATGGATGAACTCAGGCGTACCAGAAACCGTACGTGACCAGCGGGTTGGTGCAAAAAACGGGCAGTTGTCTTTGTAGGTGGAGATGATCATGATGCTTGAATGGTTTGCTTGTTAGCTGGATCGTCCCAGATAAATTCGTCTGACTCGCAAAAAACCCTGCGGTACAAATGAGGTGAACCAGGTTGGCACTTGCGGATTTGCGCAAGACCTCTAATGGCTCTTGCCTCAGAGATGTGGCAGCTGATAACGCACCAGACACCTGCGCGAAAGCCTTGGACTTGCCAAGGGAAAGCGTCGTAACGGTTTTTGCGGGGAAGGTAGGCGTCAGGGGACATCAGTAGGTGTCTTCAATGGGTTGCCAGTCATCAACCTCGCGTGCCAGGTCAACGAACTGCTGCTCGGTTTTAGGCAGTGGATCGTCGTCACCGATGGAAATCGAGCCACGGCAAGTAGCACTGCCGAACTCTGGTGGGTCGAAGCGTGTTGCGGGTGACGTTTGGATGACGTCAGCAATAGTGGCGACGAGACGAGCGAAGTAACCGCAAGGGCCTTCGACAAGCTCGTAGCTTTGAAGCTCAATCAAGGTGTCGGTCATTGCCTAGTCTGGCAGGGACTTGTCAAATGTAGCACGTCAAAAAGTTAGGTAGCCGGATATGACGGGAAATGTTTCTGGTTCGTAAGAACTCATGATAGAAGTGTCGATGCCTCCTGAAAGCGCTTTTTCTACGTCCTCTTCAAGTCTGCAAAACTCTTCAGGTTCGTCGGAATAAAAATCTTCGCAGATAGCTTCTGGCAAACCATCAGGGTTGTAAGCGGTATAGCGAACCACCGCTAGGAAGCCTTCGATTTCACTAACTTCGTAGTAGGTAAGGGTTGTTAGCTCCATTGCACCCCTCAGCCTGTTACCAGTGTGCCCACTATTTGAGAAACTGGTCATAATGTAGTAGTTATTGAGGTGGAACGATGGAGATGCACCGCAATTTCGCGCTCCAGCGCTTCCGCAACAAGATTGAAGGCTGCACAGATATAGGTGAGCTGCAGCAGATCTCAGTGAAACTGATGCAGCTTTACCTCCACCAACAGGACACCATCAATCAGATGGTGAAAAAAGGCTGGCTGCCTAATGAGGCACAGGAAGGGCGTTAGCGGTTGAAGTTTTGACGCTCCTCACGCTTTTCGCGGTACAAACGTCCCACCTCATCGAAACATGCCCTGCGCGTTTCGTAAGGGATGCTCTTGAGGATTTGATCCAAGCGGAACATCAAAAACTCGTCTTGCTCTTCAGTGACTTCCACGAACTTGTGGAACGTCTGAAGGCTGTTGCCAATGGCACTCACCAAATAAAGATTGAATGCGGGTGAGTCCAATAAGTCTGCAAGTGTGAGCCGCTTGGCTGCGCTTAGAACTGGTTCGGGGATTGTAATGTCGTAGGCCACAAGTCGTTGTTGTAGTAAAGGGGGCACTAGGCCCCCATAAAGATACAGGGTTTTCAGGTGTCTGAGGGAACGTTCCACATATCCCACGCCTTATCGCGAGACGCATTCAACTCATCCCTGGTCCGTTCTTCCTCCCTCGCGCGGGGATATTGCTCAGGTTGTCCACCCTGGGCACTTTCCGCTCCACCACTGACTTCTGAGGGTGGACAAGGTGCCGTTTCAGCAGGGAGTTGTCCACCCTCAACGGAAGCCGAGCTGCGATGAGGAACGCCGCCGAACTCCGGTGGTTCGTAGGTGTAAAAGCTTGCATCTCTAAGGGTGGACAATTCTTCCTGTCCACCCTGGTTGTCCACCCTCACATCCGTTCCAGCAGAAGGGGTTTGCTTAGGGTGGACAACTTCAGGCAAGGCCCCGCACGCGAGGACTGCCTGGTACGTCTTGTTTTTGTACCTCGAATCACCTGAGCGAGCTTCGAGAGAAACCTCAGTAATCAACCCCCGCTTGGTGAGGCGTTGGAGCGCCTTCCCAATGGCCGCCACTTTGCCGCCAACGAGTGGATCGGCATTGAGGTCTGTCTTAGTTGCCGTTCGAGGGTGAATCACCCGCAACCGCTGCAGCACCCGGTCTTGAACGCTGCTGGGGGAGGTGTTGCTCTGATCCACCTCTGGGGTGAAGTCAGCCACCGAAAAGCTGAGGTCATCCTCCATACGCATCAGGAGAGACGTCCCAGAGCGCCCAGAACGGCTTTTCTCGATGGTGATGATCCGAGAGTGTGCTGGAGCGTTGCCCTTCTCCACCTGCTCTTTTGAAGGCTTCTTTAGTGCCCAGGTCTCATCCACAGCATCACGGATGGCAGAGGTGCCCCTGAAGCCGCCCTGCTTGTTGGCGTGATGCACGACAAGAATCGTGGTGGCAGGGAACAGCACGCCGTTGTTCCGGGTCAGCCAGTACAGCGGCGTAGCAAAGTCGCTCTTGTTCTCGTCAAAGGCACGGCCACCGCTACAGCCGATTAGCGAGTCAATCACCACCAGCTTCGGCTTGATGTCGTGCATCAGCTTCACGAACTGGGCATACCGCTGGAGCGCCCAGTCGGTCTGAATGAACGTTTCGCTATCCGCTGGGTAATCAACCTCTTCAAGCTGCTCTTTGAGCTGAACAAGCGGCTGGTCGCCATTCAGCAGCAGCACCGGACCCTTCTCGACTGGAACGGGCTTACCCCTGACGATGAAGGGAGCACCAGTCGCAATGTGTTTCGCAATAGTCCAAGCCGACATGGACTTGCCATCGCCACCAGCGCCATAAATCAGCACCACAGAGGGGTGAGGCAACACATCAGGAATCAAGTAGTTGCGCTCTTGATCGCTGTCCATCAAATCCTGCGCCCCCATGAGACCTTTTGCGCCTTCAAATTGAATCTGATCAACAATCAGCTTTTCCAGCGACAACTGATCTCGATAACCGGCTTGGAGCGCCAAGTTATTGAGGTTGTAATTCATCTCAGCAGGGTTATCCAACTCCAGATATTTCTTGGCCTTCTCGATGACCTGCTCAAACGGCAAAACAGCCTGACGGAACGAAACCGCCATCTGATTGATTTCTTCAATCACCTGCTTGGCAGCAGGGTCATTCACAAAACGATTTCTGTCTGGGTCGTAGTGATCAGCCAACTGAATAAGACTGCCGAGGCCAAGACCGCCGCCTGACTTGAACCCTGACCCCCAACGATCAGCGCATGGATCGTTCTGTTCCCAGTCATCGGCGTACTCATCGTCACGCTGCGACCACTCACGCCACAGGTCGAGCCCCTCATCGCCAGGCAGCTCAGAGTGGATCATTGCGCCAATGCGCCACCACTGGTCTTCACTGCCACGTCCCTGCGGCTGAATCACCGACAGGCAGTTTTTAACGATCAGGCAAAGCTCCTCGGTGGAGCGCATTCCATAACGCGGGTCTTTTTTGCCCTCGTCAGTCTTTTGCTTGCCACGAAAAGACTCCTTCATGTACGCCAGAAGCCACTCAGGAGCCTCTGGAATCGCCTCGAAGTCGCCTTCTTGCGTATAGACCCCCTGATCCTTGTAAGCGCCGCCTACAAGCCCCTGACGGCCCCACAGCACCTCCCATCCCTCTTTGCTGGCGCTAAGGCTCAGGCCATCAACCTCACCCCAATACTCCCGTGGGACGTAAAAGAGATACTTGGCTGCATTTTTCTTGGCTGACTTAACAACCGGCGCAGCCTTGAGGTCTTGGCCCCACTTCTTTTTGAGCTGATAGAGGTTGGCGTCAATGTCGAGGATGACCAAGCCATTGCTGCGTGGTCCGGTGAAGACACCAACAGCCTTGAAGTCATCAGGATGACGTTCAATGTGCAGCGCCGTCTCAGCAGGAGACCAATCTTCGTGGTGCGTCTTACCGAGGGGAGATTTACCGCAAGCCTCTTTACCGGAAGGAAGTTTGACGCCTTTGCCATAGATGGGGCATGTAGCCCAGGCAGCAGGAAGTGAACGAACGAAGGCAGGAAGCTTCGACATCTGTTACAGTCTCAAAGAACTACAAAACGAGTCCCAAACGGGACTATCCAAACCCCCAGCTGCCGGGACGGGCACTGGGGGTTTTTTTATTCTACGAAGGTTGTCAAACCCTGCAGAACTACTACACTGGACACTGCACTGGGCATAGCCCGCAGCATCTAAACCATGAGTTTCATCCCCAAGGAACACAGTGACGCCTTCAAAGGCGGCGGCGGCAGCCGAAACGACTACCTGAGCCCCAGCAAGGTCAAAGCTGACGGCCAAGTGCGTTTTGCCATTCTGGCGAACGAACCCCTCTGCTACTTCGAGGTCTGGGGCGAAGACGAAACCGGCAAAGGCAAACCATTCCGCTTTGCCCAAGAAGCCACTGCCGACGACATCGAGCAGGAAATGGGCGCTAACTACCGCCGTCGCCTCAAGGACGATGGAACGGAAGAGCCGCAGAAGTTTGCGATTGCGATGCCGATCTACAACTTCGACATCAAGCGTGTGCAGGTGCTGAGCATGACGCAGAAGGGTCTGCAGAAGGAACTCGACGAGATTTCACAAGTCGAGGAGTACAGAGACATGACCGAGTGGGACTTCATCATGACGAAGGCAGCCACCGTGTCTCCCGACATGTATGGCCTGCGCCCCGTTCCCCGCAAGAAGGACACTCAAGCCGCAGTGGACGCTGCTTGGAACGAAGCGGTGAAGAACGGCTTTGACATCACGCGCCTTCTGACAGGCGGCCACCCATTCAAGGCTGACTGATTGTGAAACTTAGAAGAACTTTATTGATCTTCTAAGTATTACTTGTGTTACATTCTTTCTGCGGTTGTATTGACGCGCACCGCATTGGAAACCCCGGCTACGGCTGGGGTTTTCTTTTTGCTCTAGTATTTAACAGCGTCAATCAAAACTTCTTTTGTCACACAACACACAACTAGACATACGGTCTTGGCAGGGCACACCAATCAGCCGCCGCACAACTGACGGATTCGTCAACGCCACCGCCATGTGCAAGGCCAACGGCAAGCAATGGTCGAGATACCGCGAAAGCGACCGTTGTCAGCAGTATCTGGACGCTCTGGCTGAAACCTCGGAAATTCCGATGTTTGACCTCATCGACTCCAGGCAAGGCAACGGGGGAGGAACTTTTGTTCACCCTCAGCTTGCTGTTGACTTAGCCCGCTGGATCAGCGCACCTTTTGCCGTCTGGATGGATGGCTGGTTTTTGGAGCAAGTGTCCCAAATGCGGGACACTCAACCTGTTCTTGCTCCAACAGTGCTGGACACAGTTGACCGCAGTATCCAGTTACTGGAACGTCTTGGCGGTATCGACGATCGCGCTCAAATGCTGCTACGCGACGTTGTGCTCAACACCGCAATGAAAGCGGCAGGCGGAACAGCACCAGAGCTGGAACCTGCAAAAGAGCTAACTATTTCCGAGTATTTGATTGAACTGAAGTGCCCTAGCCACAAAGCAACACCGATTGCCACAAAAATCGGTAAAGAAGTGAAGCGAATGTACTACAGCCAAAACGGTCGAGACCCAAAATCGCAAGATCAGCTTGTAAACGGCAGACGTTGCGGGGTTGCGCTGTACGAAAAAGACTGGCTGGAACGCCATGAAAGCAACTTTCGAGAAGCGATCGAGCACTACCTAGAACTGATCTAATTGTGCTATTATTTTTAAGCAATTTCGTTGCGGCGGACTCCGTGCCCTTGTGACGCCATTGCCATTAGCGCCAAAGGGGAAACCTGGAGGTCCACTAATGATCACATACCATCCGCTTCATCACCGGCTGGAACGACCGCCCGCAAGGTGGTCATCTATGTGGCATCTGTTCAGGCGGACAACACCTGACGAGCTTCAGAACCCTCGGCTTCGGCTGGGGGTTTTGTTGTGCTGGGACGAACACCACATTTCCTGCCATATATGTAAGTTAATTAGTAACCGTTGCTACCAAACCCATGAACGTCCTCAGCCTCATTCAAAAGCAGCAGCAGAAGAAGCAAGCACTTCAAACTGCTCAAAACGCCATCGCCAAGACTGCCAACCTTTGTTACCGAGGTGTGTGCTACACCCGCTAATGCCTTTAGCTTGGTGCGTAGGGGTATATGAGCCACCGGAGCCTTGCCGGTGGCTTTTTTATTGCTATTATCAGTTTGGGAAATAGTATTTGCATGGCCTACGGAGCAGAAGACGTCAAAGAACAACGGGCAAGAACGGAATACCTGGAACGTCTTTACCAAGCAGACATGCGATGGGTAAGGGAACACCCCTTTCATGGCCGCTTCTGCGGTCTATACGAGCTGTATAAAAACCATGGAACGTATGGCCGAAAGCAAAGCACCTGAGCCTGTAATCACTAATACAGATGACGGCATGGTTCGTGTAGCAGTTGGCGATGAATTTGGCTGGGTAAGCTCACACCATCTAGTCCCGCCAAAAGTTAATCAGCTAACGCATATATGGCAAACGAAGCACAGGAGAAACTGAGTAAGTTACGCAAAAGTTCCCTGGTTCGTGATGACTCTGGAACCGATTTCAACTGGCGCGTTTATCGGGACAACGCTGGCGGCGTGTTTCATAGTGTCACCCACATATTGGGCGCTACGGCACCGGATCATCAAAAACAAGCCCTGGAGCGTTGGCTGGCTCGTCCAGGAAGCGAACAAGATCGGGAAACCGCTGCAACACGAGGCACCCTCGCCCACAACCACGCCGAATACATCCTCAAAACCGGCGCACAACTAGCCCGCAAAGCCGCCAACAAACGCAACGTCTGGAAAACCTCCAAGGACGGCCTGGAACGTTGCCCTGGATCGATCACCGCCTGGGGCCTCGAAAGGGCCATTCAAGGGGCTCCCAGAGTCCCCTGGAGCGCTGCTGGCTACGCAAGAGGACTAAGAGGCTGGATCGGCAAGAACGTAACCGCCATTCATGCCGTCGAATTTTCCATTCACCATTCAGCCGGTTTTGCTGGTACGTGCGATGCCTTGCTGGACATTCAAGGCAAAGGCCCCATGGTCATCGACTGGAAAACCAGTCAACGGGAACGCAGCGAAGAGATGCTCACCAACTACATCGACCAACTAGGTGCATACAGTTTGGGTCTCAAGAGTCTCACCGGCATAAAGGCGGCTGGAGCGTAGGTGGTGGTGGCACGTCGC
>Ga0213858_10000063_pt1 | contig 44521 bp, 27 predicted proteins | sample PICome_FD_160122 | JGI IMG/M metagenome (GOLD analysis project Ga0213858, IMG submission 160122) | Coastal seawater microbial communities near Pivers Island, North Carolina, United States - PICO245 | ecosystem: Environmental > Aquatic > Marine > Coastal | place: USA: North Carolina | collected... | reverse complement strand
CTCACAACTGATTGAATTGTTAGAAGATACGGTTGAATATTATTGTGATGAGAATAGATTAAGTGGAGAGATGGTTTATACTATCATTGAGGCATATAGCGCCGCAAAGGTAGCACAACTCAGAGGAGAGGTATCCTAACTGTAGCCCCTAAAGTGTCCTAACAGTAAGGGGACACAACCCCACAAATCCTTTCCTAAACTCACAACAAACATGCGTAAGATCGAAAAGCAAATGTGTGAAGCAGTCCAGGCAAATAAGAACTGGACTAATGCTAACACCTCTGTAATCTTCGACTCTGAAACAAACAATTCCAATGTTTATTTGCATGGTAATTTGATTGCTACTGTGACAGATACAGACATGACTATCTTTGATGGTGGTGTCCAATCTAAAACAACTAAGAGCAGAATCAATGCACTATGTGATGCTTTCTGTATTGCTGGGGAAGGTATCTTTCAAAAGAACTTTCAATGGTATGTAAGAAAGATGATTGCAGAATCTTCCATCACGGGTAAGGTCTTCAACGTAGAAGAATTCAACGGAGAATTCACTTTCGCTTGAATAGTTGTCTTGCTTGTTTACAACAAGACATCGACAATTCTCTCTCTTATCTGATACTGAAAGTAAAGCAATCCATAGGATCGCGTCACTTACTCAAAGGGGCGTTTTTAACAGAAATGACCCCTTTTTTCATTGAATATATAAGGATTATGCTTAAAAACGTTTAATAAAGCCTTTTTTTAATAGCTTTGTGTTTTTTGTTGTTATCCACAGCTTGTGGAAAAAGATGTGGATAATACCCCCTGAATACGCTGTAAAGTATCTCTGAAGATACTCCTAAGTTACTCTCTAAAATGTGCTCAGGGGTTGTGATCTAAGGCGACTAGCTTAGCAACGATCGCCAGAAATGTCAAGAGGGGCGATATAAGTTTCTCCGGGACTTGACATCAGCACACTATAAGAAACGCTCATAAATCTCCGTGACATTATTGACAGTCTCCCGCACAGATGTTATAATTTCAGAGTAACTTACAGAGGGAGAGTAAGCACTACTGTAGCCTGTAAAGTGTCCTAGTATTGTAAGCACACAGCGCACACAAATGACTGTCACTCAAGACCAGCAAATCGCTCTCGACTTCTTTGCAGTCTGGGAACAGCAGGTTAAGTACTTCGGACTGACGATTCTTCCTGAACGTGAAGATCGACTGCTGTTCCGTAAGGGTAAAAAACTCATGGAATCTGCATTGACACTTAAGGGCAAAAATGCTAAGGGTCATGTTAAGTGGACTGCAGAAGAGTATGACGCTATGGCAGAAGCTTACCATCAGCATGAAGGTAATCGCCCCGCAATCGTAGCAGCATTCATGACATTCTCTGAACGTCATTCTGCCAGTGCTGTTGATATCGCCGCACAATCTTGCAAGGCGCTTGACACAAACTATCCACAAACTGGTATGACTGATTATGCTGACGGTCTGCTGAATGCACTTAATGCAATCACACCGAATCGCTTTAAGTCTAACCGCTGATTGATACTTAGTAGCGGGGGAGTTCTTGACAGTCTCCCCCAGATCTGTTATACTATGCGTATATCAACAGCCAGTTATTATGGCGTTTGTTGATGCGCGTTCGGGGCGGCGTGATAAAAACGCCTAACTACCCTAACCTACAGAGGTGACAAATCGACCTCTCAATTTCACTCTCATAAAAAAATTCCCGGATATGAAACGATCGCCCTATTGGAATTTCTGGAAAGTTGTATTAGCAGGGTGGATGATTAGATATCCAAAAACAATGTCCAAGGTGGTGTTAATACCCCTTGGATTTTTTATTGTTTTAATCTATAATGCCCTGTCCTAAATCGCCCCTATAAATCACTGTGAGTAAAAAAATCCCGGAGGTAAAATGCAACCCACAGATGTCAATCAGAGGGACACACGTCCCGATAAAGTTTTTCACATATATGCTAAGGAAGAGTGTATATACAACAATCTAACAGAGGAGGAGTTTAGTGAGAAGTGGACTGAATTAAATGCAATGGTAGGGTTATTGCATACTGATTATTCGCCCTCTGATTTTTCTTATGAGGAATGTAAGAGATATTATGGTGGTGCGGGTATCACGACAGAACCTCCTGGTGAAGATAGTTATTGACTTTATACATATCACAGACTATAATTGAATTGAGTTACTTAAACTTATGGCAAAAGGATTTACAGTTAAAGCAAACACTCCAGAAAAAAAGAAAGCAAAAGAGGAGTGGGATATTGCTGCTATTAAAGAACGAATGAGAGGTAAGACGATTGTCTTCTGTCTACCTGGACGTGGAGTATCATATATCTTTCTGAAGAACTTTGTTCAACTTTGTTTTGATATGGTACAGAATGGTATGGCCATTCAGATCAGTCAAGACTATTCATCTATGGTTAACTTTGCACGTTGTAAGGTATTAGGTGCGAATGTATTGCGTGGACCTGATCAAATTCCTTGGGATGGTAAATTGGAATATGATTATCAATTGTGGATTGATAGTGATATTGTATTTGACACAAACAAGTTCTGGCAGTTATGTGATCTTTCTCTTTCAGAAGATGGTACAGAGCGTGCAATTACTGCAGGGTGGTATGCTACTGAAGATGGACACACAACTTCTGTCGCACACTGGTTAGAAGAGGATGATTTCCGTAAGAATGGTGGAGTGATGAATCACGAAACTGTCGAATCCATCCAGAAACGTCGCAAACCTTTTACTGTTGACTACACTGGTTTTGGATGGGTGATGATTCAGAAAGGTGTCTTTGAAGATAAGAAGATGAAGTATCCTTGGTTTGCTCCTAAGATGCAAGTCTTTGAATCTGGAAGTGTTCAAGACATGTGTGGTGAGGATGTCTCATTCTGTCTTGATGCAATTGATGCAGGTTATGAAATCTGGTGCGATCCTCGTATTCGTGTTGGGCACGAAAAAACTCGCGTGATCTGAACGTGACTCGTTTTAACTTATATTATGATGATAAGTTACTTCATAGCGACCTCTCGTTTGAAGATGCAACAGAGGTCTTGCAAGACTTATCAGAAAAATACTTTTCAGGTGAAGAAACTATCCATCCAAATAAAATTGAACTAAAGGAGATTAATTAATGGCAAGAGGTAGAGTTGGTCTGAGTGGTGAAAAGATGATTGAATCCACTCCTAAAAAGACTCGTCAAGGTATGGGTAAGCATACCAAATTAGCAGCATCATCACGTAATGGTAAAAAGAAGCGTTATCGTGGACAAGGTAAATAGTTGTAACGATAATGTTACTTCATGGCTGCATTAATTTGTAACTTACCCTCTGTTGAAGTATGGGTAAGAAAAGAATATCTCACCGATCATCAATCTGGTCATGGTGAATTTGTAAAGGGCGTTTGGGTATCGTGTAAATCGATTCCTGGACGTGCTTTTTATTTTGAGACATACTTACCAGAATATGCGGCAATGTATGATAAGTTGCCGATTAGTGCTTTTGTAAGTGAACCAGTGACTCCTAAACCTGATATGAACTTGCCTAATCTGCAATTCTGGAATTGTATGGACTATGGTGTAGTATCAATTCATAAACAATTCATTGGTTCAATGGATTTTGAATGCTATACTCGGGATCATGGTATCATTAAGGGGGAATACATCTGCACAATTGATAATTATCACCAAGATTGTGATATGATTGATTATGCTACAAGTGAAAATCCAGCAGAACACAAGTCTCATAACCTCATTGAACTTGAAAATGGACAATATGCACTCTATCCAAACAATAGAATGCGTATTTTTGATAATAGTTTGACACCAGAAGATCCAAAGATGCCTGATTTTAAGGTATCAACTCAATTCTATAGTGTTGAGAATGGTTTTGAACGACTTGGTATGGGTCGTGAAGACGAATACTTCTGGAAAACAGCAAAAGAACGTAATTTAGAGGAGGAAAATGAAGAGAACACCTGAAGAATTGATTGAGTTTGAAAAAGAACTCAGGAAAAAGGTAGATGAAGAAAAGATTAAAGCAGAAGAAAACGAAGCACTTCAAAGGAGTTTAGAAAATGAATGACTTTTTAGACAACATGGCAAATCATCAACACCAAAAAATGCTGCGTGAAATCGCAGAAGACGATTTAACACCCAAAAAGAAAGATAAAAAGGTCGAACAAGAACTTTGGGAAAGAGTAGAGGGTGATGGTGCAGCACCTGCATCAGCAGCTAAAAGAATTTTAAATGAGTTTTGACCCTATAAATAAGAAAGAACATACTATACAAACATAGATAATGCCTTTAGAGAGGGTAAGTCAAGGTTTTAAGGACATAAGTGGATCATTTCAGAGTCATCCTTTGACAAATGATTTGATTGCCACTAAAAATACATCTGCAATTTCAAGATCTGTCCGTAATATCGTCTTGACTTCCCCTGGTGAAAAGTTTTTTAACCCTGATTTTGGTTCTCGTATCAGCGATTCGTTATTTGAGAACATGGATGACGTTTCAGCCTTAACTATTAAGGATGAAATTGAAAATTCTATCCGTGAATATGAACCAAGAGTTATATTGGATGATGTTGAAGTCAATCCAGACTTTGATAATAATACATTTGATGTATTAATTGTGTATAGAATCGTTGGAATCGATATTCCAAAACAACAGTTAGAGTTTGTATTAGAATCAACTCGATAAATGGCACTAGTAAATTTCGCAAATCTGGATTTTGACCAGATTAAATCCACTCTTAAAGAGTATCTTAGGAATAATTCCAATTTTACGGATTATGACTTCGAAGGATCTAATCTGGCAACAATTTTAGATGTATTGGCATACAATACTTACATCACATCATATAATGCAAATATGGTGTCGAATGAATGTTTCATTGATAGTGCAACATTGAGAGAAAATGTTGTTGCACTTGCAAGAAATATTGGTTATAATCCTCGATCAAGAAAAGCATCTGTTGCATATGTAAGTTTTTTCGTCAATACTGATGGAATTACGCCTGCCCCAGTGTCGATTACCCTTAATAAGGGTCCTGTAGCAACATCCACTGGAACTTTTGGCAACGAATCTTATGTATTTTCAATTTTAGACGACGTTACTGTCCCAGTTGTTGACGGAATTGCATCATTTGACCTTCTTGCACTGTATGAAGGCACATATCTGACGGAATCTTACACATATAACTCAAGAAATCCCAATCAAAGGTTCTTGATTAACAATGTTGGTGCTGATACTGATCTAATCAGAGTGAATGTAAGAACAAATAGTAGTACTGAGAAAGAAACTTACACAAAACAAGACAGTTTGTTTGAAATTGATGGAGAATCAAGAGTATTCTTCCTTCAAGAGGTTGAAGATGAGCGTTATGAGATCATTTTTGGTGATGGAATCTTCGGAAAAGCATTAAGTGAAGGAAATGTCATTGATATTGACTATCTTACTACTAGTGGAGGCGATTCAAACGGTTTAAATACGTTTGCATTTAACGGAAGACTGACTTATACCAGAAATGGAGTCACTTATACTGCAACTCAAGGCATTTCATTGCTCACAACTGATATTGCATCCGATGGCGGAGACGTAATTGAGAAAGTTGACTCAATTAAGAAGTTTGCACCACGAATTTATGCGTCTCAGAACCGTGCATTGACTGCAAATGACTATGAAACACTGATTCCTGCCAAAATTTACCCAGAAACTGAGTCAATTTCTGTTTTTGGTGGTGAAGAACTGATTCCTCCCCAATATGGAAAGGTTTTTATCAGTATCAAACCAAGAAGTGGTGAATTTCTGCCAAACTTGATCAAGCAGAACATCAAAAGAGATCTTAAAAAGTATGCTGTTGCTGGAATTGTTCCAGAAATCTTAGATTTGAAGTATTTGTACTTGGAAACAACTTCAAAAGTATACTATAACCAAAATCAAGCACCATCTGCAGCTGAAGTTTCTTCTATTATTCAGAATAATGCAAATGACTATGCAGATTCAAGTGAAATGAATAAGTATGGTGCAAGGTTCAAGTATAGTAAGTTCCTGAAACTGATTGATGACAGTCACGAGTCTGTTACATCCAATATTACCTCTGTAGCGATACGTAGAGACGTTAGGGCTGCCCTTAACCAACTCGCAGAGTACTCTATAGGGTTTGGTAACCAATTCCACATTGCATCGATCACTGGTTATAATATCCGTAGCAGTGCATTCAAAGTTGCTGGTATTTCAAGAGATGTTTACCTTGGAGATATTCCAAATACAAACAGAACTACAGGTTCTCTATTCTTGTTTAGTCTTGATAATCCATCTTCGCAAATTCCAACAATCCTTAGAAGAAATGTTGGGGTAATTGACTATGTAAATGGTGTCATAAGATTGTTCCCAATCAATATTCAATCAACTCAGAAGATTGTTGATGGACAATCAACGATTCAAATATCAGTAACACCACAATCGAATGATGTAGTTGGTCTCCAAGACTTGTATCTGCAACTTGACGTAAATAATAGCATATTTGAGATGGTTAATGATACGATTGCTTCTGGATTAGATCCATCAGCATCTTCATATACAGTTTCTTCAAGTTACGATTTCAATAGAGGATTACTTGTAAGGTCATAAAATGGCAGATACCAGAGTAAAGTTTCAAACGATAATTAAAAATCAACTCCCCGACTATGTTAGGGATGAGTTTCCTCTTTTGGGAGAATTTTTATCACAGTATTATATCTCTCAAGAATTTCAAGGAGCTCCTATTGATTTAATTCAGAATATTGACAGATATATTAAGTTAAACACCAATGCTACTGTTATTAGTTCAACGACTTTAAGAAATAGTATTGATGAGTTTGATACTACTTTAGATGTGTTTTCTACTTCTGGATTTCCAGAAGAATATGGATTGTTAAAGATTGGCAATGAAATAATCACATATACAGGAAAAACTGATAATGAGTTCACGGGTTGCATTCGTGGATGGTCTGGATATGTAAACGATGAATCGACAGAGAACTTTGTATTTTCAGATACTTTATCTGCAGAACATGAATCTGACGTTGTTGTTCAGAATTTAAGTTCAGTTTTTCTAACTAGATTTTTAAGAAAAGCAAAATATCAACTTCTTCCAGGATTGGAAGATACAACACTGTTCAAAGACTTAAATAAGAATCTTTTTATCAAACAGTCTAAAGATTTTTATGCTTCAAAGGGAACAGATGAATCTTTTAAAATTCTTTTCAAGGCGCTGTATGGAGAGAATGTTGAAATCATAAAACCTGCAGAAAATCTTCTTACACCTTCAAATTCTTTGTATAACATTACGAAGGACATGATTGTTGAACCTGTTGCAGGCAACATTATGGACATCAGAGGTTATACTTTATATCAAAATTCATATGAAGACATAGTTTTCAAATCATATGCCCCTATTGTTGACGTTGAAAGAGTTTTAGTTAGTGGAGCATCTACAGACTACTATAAAATTAGTATTGATGCCAACTATAATAGAGATGTCAGTGTTGATGGTGCAGAATATGGATCTTTTGTATCATATCCAAAGACAAAACTGATTGGAGATTACACAACTAGTTCAACTACTCTCGATGTAGATTCAACTATTGGGTTTCCTAAATCTGGAGAACTGAATGTAACTTACGATGATCGATCTATTGGTATAGTATCATATACATCTAAATCTTTAAATCAGTTTTATGGGATTAGTGGTATAACTGCCAATGTGTCTGATAATACAACTGTTGGAATCAATACTACCGCTACAGTTACTCTAAATGATGGAACGCTTGTTGAAATGAAAATTGTAAATGTTCTTTCAGAACTTAGAACTGGTGAATTTGTTGGTTGGGTTGATGGTGAACCATACTATGGACCATTTCATATTCATTATGGTAGAAAAATGGTTGGGGGAGTACATGTCAGCACTCCACACGCTTACATATACGATACGAAAGAAGCAAGTTTAGAAAACCCATCCAATGATGGCATTAATGCCATCAATCAACCTACGGTGTCTACAATATCATCGGTTGTAAGTAGCACTTCAAGTTCATCTTCATCCTCTTCTTACACTTCTCCATCATCTAGTTCTAGTGGAGGTAGTTCAGGAGGAGGGGGCGGATACTCCTACTAAATAAGTAAAAAAGTCTCTAGGCAGATATGTCGCAGCAGTTGAACAGCAAATATTACGAAAAGGATGATACCATCCTGATACAAACTCTTGGGACGGTTGCAGAAGATGTTGCTGCCGATCACTGGATTTTTAACTATGCAACATCATATAAAGTAGAAAAACTTGAACTGATCAACTCTGCGAATTACAGATATAGAGCAACTTTTAAATCTGACCATGTATTTAAAATTGGAGATAGATTGACCATCACTGGTAGTGGTGGGTTAAATGTTCAATCTAAGATCTATTCTGTAACTGGAAAGAGACAAGTTACATTTGGCGATCAAGGAGATATTGCAAGTGCAAGTGTAGAGTCACTTACAATAAAAAGAAATTTAACCAAGTGTAAATTTAAAAATCATGATGTTGGTAATTTAGTTTCTGATGTACAGAATGTATACAAGAAAAGTGACAAAATTCTTGTAGCTTCATCATCACTTCCTGGATCTGAAACTGACATTTTTATTGATAAGGAATTTATACAATTCAGTGGAACTTTCCCACCAACAGGAAGTGATACTACAGATACTTTCAAAGTCATAGCAAGTGGAGATCATGGATTTTATACTGGGGATGTTGTATATTACAAACCACAAGTAGTAACTACCACTAGCACCGATATTGATGGAAATACTGTAACTGAAACCACGACCCAAACTGGGATTGCAGAAGAAGGAATTTATTTTGTAAAAAGACTTTCCGATACAACCGAACTAAAGTTAGCTAAGAGTAGAAGCGAACTTTTCAGTGAAATTTATGTCACAACAGAACCAATTACTGTAACTGACAACACCATAACTCGTTATGAGTTTAATGATAAGGACTTAGAAAATCAAAAGATATTCAGAGAGATTCCTAGGCATAATGCATCTAACGAAGCACCAGAATCAAAAACTCTCCCAGGATCTAAAAACGGTATTTTAGCAAATGGAGTTGAAATCCAAAACTACAAGTCTTTCGATTTCATTTACTACAATAAAATTGAAAAGATTATAGCAGAAAAGTCTGGTGAAGGTTACGATATAATTAATCCACCAAATATTGTTATTTCAGACTCTACTGGAATTGGTGCTACAGCAAATCCAAGAATTAGAGGATCTTTTTCGCGATTTGATTTAATTGATGGTGGTTTTGATTATGTTGATATCCCTACCGTAACGATTAGTGGTGGTAATGGCAAGAATGCTGTTGCTGAGGTAAATACAAAACTAATTGAACATAAAGTAGATTTCAACTCTGAAGCAAGATTTGGTTTAGTGGATACATCTGCTGATACCATCTCATTTAGCACATATCACAAGTTTAGAGATTATGATAAGGTAATTTACCAATCTAATGGTGGAGCAGGAGTTGCTGGCCTTACAACAGGCGCATCATATTACGTTTCTGTTCAAAATTCTACAAGTGTCAAGTTTCACAAGACTTATGATGATGCTGTAGCAGAAATTAATCCAATTTCTATCACAGGTTTTGGTATTGGTAGACATACTATTCTTGCAGAGACTCCAAAGAGAGTTATCAGTGCCATTAATGTAGTGGATGCTGGTGATGGATATGAAACTAATAAGACAACAGTTTCTGGTGTGTCTACATCCCTCAATAGACTCACAATTGCTGATCATGGATACTCCACTGGAGAAAAGATCGTATATTCTACAACCGAAACTGAAATTGGTGGATTGACATCGGGAACTGAATATTATGCAGTTTCTATTGATAAGGATACTATTCAACTCGCTGAAATAGGACCTTCTGGAAATGTAGAGAAAAACATTAATGACGCTCAGTATGTCAATTTAACCTCAACTCAAACTGGAATTCATAATTTCAATTACCCAGATATTACAGTAACTGTTGGTGGACAAATTGGTGTTGGTGGAACAATCTCTACGGACAATTTTAGAGCATCATTCACCCCAATTGTTAGGGGAGAAATTCTTGCTGCGAATATGCAAGATAATGGTGTTGGATATGGTTCTTCAGAAGTAATTAATTACATTCGTATTCCAGATGTAACAATAGAGGTTGGTTCTGAGGCACAGTTCCAAGCAATCGTTGATGCAAATGGTCAAATTATACAAGTAATTGTTCAAAATGGAGGATCTAACATTAATGCTGCTCCTAAACTGAAAGCAGTTTCTGACACTGGCAAGGGATGTGTGTTATCTCCAGTAATTTCTGGAAACCGTATAACCAGTGTAGAGGTTCTAAACAAGGGATATGGTTATGTTGCAGGAAAAACTACTATCAGCGTTGAATATCCTGGATCTGGCGCGAAATTAACTCCAGTAATTCAGACATGGAATGTTAATGAATATCAAAAGAAATTATCGACTATACAGAGTGATGATGGCATCTTAACCAGACCACTCAATGAAGAGTTTGGAATTCAATATGCATATCTTTATGCACCTAGGGACTTAAGACAAAAATTATACACATCTACTTCTGATGGGATACTTCAATATAACAATCCAGATCTTACACTAGAAAATGGCGTAGAAAAAGTAACGTCAGTAAACCATTCTGCAATAATTGGTTGGGCCTACGATGGAAATCCAATCTATGGGCCATTTGGTTACAACAAAAAGTCAGGTGGCAGTGTTGCTCAATTGAAATCTGGATATGAATTATCAATAAAATCAAATAGACCGCCACTTTCAATTTTTCCAGCTGGATTCTTTGTTGAAGATTATACTTATGTTGCTTCTGCAGATGAAACAGTTCTGGATAAAAATAATGGAAGATATTGCGTAACTCCAGAATATCCAAATGGAACTTATGCTTACTTTGCAACTCTATCTGAAACTATAGCTGCTCAAGGTCTTTTTGCCAAATTTAAAGAACCACAATTCCCATACTTAATTGGAGAGTCTTTACATTCTACTCCAGATAATTTAAATTATCTAAAATCAACTAATCATGATGATTTTACCATTGAAACACATGGATGGATTAGAAATACTAAGTATTACAATCTTGATGATGACGTTTCCAACTATGCTTATATTGAAAGACCATATAAACTCACAAACAATCAGATTTCTGAAGTAACTTACGCTTCACCTGGTGGAGTCGATTATGTGGGTATTCTCACTGGAGGACAGAATTACAGAGTCAATGATTCTCTGATTTTTAATGAGAATGGATCTGGTGGATATGGTGTTGATGTCAGAGTGTCTAGAGTTGGCGGTAAAGTAGTTTCGCAAATAAGTTGTGCAACAACTTCTACCAATTCTGTAGAAGTCATTCCTACAGGAAACCCTGGAGAATATAAATTATATGCGGATTCCCCACATGGTTACAAGAATGCAGAATTGATTGCTATCAGTGGAGTAAGCACATCAAGAGTTAATCTTTCTGGTCAATATAGAGCAGGAATTTCTACAGTCAGTTTTGCTCTCAGATCTGGTATTGAAACTTCTAGCACAACTGGTATTGTAACTTATTTCCCAATTTATACATCCAATTTTGATATTATTGATGAAAATGATATTTTCGTGATTGGTGATGAGAAAGTAAAAATTCTGAATGTAGATAAAGTATCTAACAGAGTTAGAGTTTTGAGAGAAGTTGAAGGAACTACAGGTTCTGCACACACAGCAGCATCCTTTGCCTATGAAGATCCAAGAAAGTTCTCTGCAAAAATTGGATTTAAGACTTCCTTCGATTTCCAACGCAATAGACAACTTTACTTCAATCCTGCGGATACAGTTGCTCGTGGAACTTCAGTTGGTATAGGAACAACAATTACATTTACAAATCCTGGATCAGGTTCTACCAATACCTTTGCTCCATCTAAGAGTTTGTATATCCCAGGACATGGATTAAAAACTGGCGATGAATTGATCTACAGCACCAACGGTGGTGATGGTATTATCTACAATGAACCAAATAACGTTGGAGTTGCAACCACCTTTGCTGACGGTCAGAGAGTATTCGCTGCAAGAATCTCAGATGACTTAATTGGTATCAGTACAGTAAAAGTTGGTCTTGGATCTACTGGAACTTTTATCGGAGTTGGAGCAACAACAGCAACTCAGAGTACAGTGTTCTTTACTGGCGTTGGTACTGGAATCAACCACAGTCTTACAACCATCTATCCAAATGTAGTCACAGTAACTTCTGCTAAGAATATAGTAACTGTCTCAACAGCATCTACTCATGGATTGCTTCCAAATGATGAAGTTTTTATTGACGTTAAACCTTCTGCAGCAAGCACTATTTCTGTTTCATATAATGATTACAATAGGAGATTGGTAATTGGCAAAAAGGATGTTCTTGCATCAGGAATTTCCACGATAACCGATGAAATTACTATTGCGGATCATGGATATACCTCTGGTCAACCAATAATTTACTCTGCATCAACCCCTGCCGGTGGATTGACCAATGAAAAAATTTACTATGTTATCGTTAGTGATAAAGATACTATAAAACTTTCAGAAACTTATAATGGTTCAATTGCTATTGTTCCATTATCTGTAAACATCACCGAATCTCAGGATTCAACATTCTCTCCTATAAATCCACCAATTAAAATATATAAGAATCAATCTGTAGAATTTGATCTTTCTGATTCATCTTTGACATTCACTGCAAATTCTATCAATTATCCTGCATTTAAATTTGTATTATACGGTGACGATATTTTAACCCATGAATATCATAAACCAAGAAACACTGAAAACTTTGACGTATCTTCAACAGGAGTAGTTGGAACAGATGGAAAGGTTACGTTAACAGTCAGAGAAGAAACTCCAAGTCTTCTGTATTATCAATTAGTCCCAGTTGATAACACTGCTATTCCATCTAGTAAGTCGGAAATTATTTCTGACAAAGAAGTTGTAAATTATAATCAATTGATTGTTGGTGACAGTTTATATTCTGGAAAATATGATGTAACTGTTTCGTCTCCAACGGAATTTATATATTTTATCCCATCAATTCCAGAAAGTAGTTCATATACTTCTACAAATGCTTTACTGAACTATAACACTTCTTCTACTGCAGGCATTGGTTCTATCGCTGCACTTAGAACAGTTAATAGTGGAGCAAATTACTCAAAACTCCCTGCTGTTACTGGAGTTGTAAGTGGAATTGGTTCACAAGCAGCATTTGAAGTTTCTAGCGACACAATTGGTGTAATTAAGAAAACTAGACTTAAAAATATTGGATTTGATTATCCATATGATCAAACTCTGAGACCAAAAGCTAAGTTGCCAGAAATTCTCAAGATTGATAAATTTGCTATCTTGGAGTCTGTGGGAATTACTTCTTATGGATTCGGATATGGTTCTGTTGCACCAAAAGTACTTCTCTTTGATGGTGTAACTGGAGAGGAAAAAACTGAAGTTGATCTTGAATTTATCTTCGGAACAAACCAACTGACTATTGTTAGAAATACTTTCGGAATAAATCCAGTACAACCAACATTATTGCCAACTAAAAATACAAATGGTGTTGGTATTGATGAAATCGTATATGATTCATCAACTAAAGAAGTTTATGTCACTCTGAATACTGGTTTTACAACTGCAAATTCATTCCCATTTGAAGTTGGTGATGAAGTTATGGTAGAAAATGTCAGTGTTGGCATTGCATCTACTGTTGCTGGTCAAACTGTATTTGTTCCAAGTGGAGATGGCTTCAATAGCAAAGATTATGGATACAAGTTGTTTACTGTCACTGCAGTTGATGCAAATCTTGGCGGTATTGGAACCATGGCATATAGCCTTGACGGCATTATTGCTGATGGTGCAACTCCAGGAACTGCTAATCTTAGTAAGTCAGCAGGAAGAATCATTCCTAAAAAACACTTCCCAACATTTGACGTTTCACTAACATCATCAGGATTCATTGATGGTGAAGATTTGAAGAATCTCACAGATACTGATGTTTCTGGTGTTGTTGAAACATGGGATGGTGCAAATGGTTATCTGAAAGTAAGAACAAGCAAAGAATTTACTAAAAATGACATCGTAGAGGGTCAATCTTCTGGATCTAGAGGATCTGTTGTTTCTACAACGAAATTTGACGCATCTTATGATATTGAAGCAACTTCAAGATTCGAAAATGGATGGGATGATGTTAGTGGATTCCTGAACAACCCCCAACAGGTTATTCAGGATAGTGACTACTATCAAAACTTCTCATATGCACTCAAATCTAGAATTGATATGGATGAATGGGATGAACTTGTGGGTTCTCTCAACCATGCATCTGGATTTAAGAGATTCTCCAACCTTGTCATAGAAACATCTGATGATTTTGGTGGTGCAGTTGTTGGTCTTGGCACAACAACATACTTTACTAAAATTGTTGACTTTATCGGTAATATTGATCTGAATTGTGTCTATAATTTTGACAATGTAACAGAAAATGATAAAGATGGATTCTCAGATAAAATCTTCTTCCAGAATCAAATTCTAACAGACTATGAACAATCTACTGGTAACAGAGTTCTGAACGTAGACAATGTTGCCGATGAGTTTAATAGTAACCCAAGACCAACACGATATGGTGAAGTTGCAAGTTGGGATATAACTCAAGTAAAGGCTAACAAGTTCCTTGTTTATATTCAAGATGCCCAATATGTTGGCGAAAAGCAAGTTGGTTTTGTAAATGTCTTGACTGATGATAATGATGTTACCTATATCACTCAATATGGAGATATTGATACTGTAGACACTAACCTTGGATATTTTGATGTCTCAGCATCAGGGGTAATAGGAAATCTCCGCTTCTTCCCAACTAAGTATGAAAACAACAACTATAATGTTTACATACTTCAATATGCATTCCGCGATGTTGATACTTCTATCGGCAATACGCACTTTGGTGGTTCAGTAAATCTATTCTCTACTAGTGAAACTGTTGATGTTGGAACTACAACTACGATTGTTAGTATTGGAACAACATATCAAGCAGCAAAGATCTTGCTAGAAATATCCACTGCTGATGGTGATCATGAGTTTGAAGAATTAACTGTAATTCATGATGGAACCACTGCCGACTTACTTGAATATGGTCAAATTTGTAGTGCGGGTGGTGGAGACTTTAATTATTCTGGAACTTCTGGTTTTGGAACATATCATCCATATATTGACGGATCTACTCTGAAAGTAGACTTCATTCCAAATGTTTCTGTAGCGTCAACTGTTAATACAATCGCGGTTGCAATTTCTTCGGAAGGATCTGGTGCTGGATCATTAGGTCTCACTCGGGCAACACTTGGAGCAGTATCTCCTGTTTCAATTGCATCAAGTTCAAGTCCAACTACAAATACAATTGCTTCATACACTAATGATGATTTTAACAGTGCATACTATATTGTTCAAATATCTGATCCAGACAATAACCATCACCAGGTTTCCGAAGTTATTGTTTTAGACAGAGGTCCAGACTTTGACGATGAAACATTCAATAATGAATATGCCATCTTGACAAGTGACGCAGCACCAAAATCAGGTCTTGGAACATTTGGCACAGAGGTTAATGGAAGTAATGTTGATTTGGTATTTACGCCAAATGAAAATATCAATGTGACAGTCAGTTGTTATTATAACTTCCTGAGGAATCAAAATCCAGTAGCTGACAATCAAACACTTGACTTTACGAATACTTTCATCAACAGTCAGTTTGGTACATATTCTGCAACGAGTTCTGATGTTAAGAGATCGTTCGGTTTAACATATCAAGGATACAATGTATTTGAAAGATATATTGACGCAGAGGATGCTGTTATTGTTGGGGCGGCCGCCACTTCTGCAGTTGAAGACGCAATCTTTATTCCAAACCACTTCTTTGTGACTGGCGAAAAACTCTCTTATTCAACAGTAGGTTCTGGCACAACAGAAAATATCAGTATTGCTTCAACAAATGTAAGTGGTGTCGGTGTTACTGACAAACTACCTTCTACAGTATATGCGATCAACGTTGATTCTAACAACATCAGACTTACCGATACTGCAGAAAAGGCACTTAAATTCGTTCCTGAATACTTTGATATTGATGGAGTTGGTATTGGTAACTCTCATAAGTTTACCGCAACTAATCCAAATGCTAGATGTTTAATTGCGATTGATAACTACGTCCAATCTCCTATTGTTTCTACAGCAGTTACATTCGCTCTTGCTCAGGAAATGCTTTCAAGTTCTGATGATTTGTTCTTGACTGGCATCACATCTATTACAGGAGGAGATCTCTTCCAGGTTGACAATGAGATTATGAAGGTCAAATCTGTTGGTGTTGGAAGCACAAATGCTGTTCGAGTTCAAAGAGAAGAATTAGGAACACTTAGAGTAACTCATTCTTTGGGCACTATCGCAACAAAGATTGAAGGTAATTATAATATCACAAACAATACCCTCAACTTCGTTGACGCACCATATGGAAACAATCCATTATCTACCACAACTGCATCACCAGATGAAAGGGATTGGACTGGTATCACGACAAGTTCTACATTCCAGGCAAGAGTATTCCTCAAGAATGGAACTCAAGGTGCAACTGTTGATACGTATTCTAACAACTACGTATTTGATGACGTATCTGATCAATTCACAGGCACGGCTGATACATTTGCACTTAAAGTCGATGGTGTAGATAAAACTGGATTTGAAAATGATAATGCGATCCTCTTACTTAATGATCTCATTCAAACTCCAGGATTGACAGAAAACTTCACTCTTGCTGAGCAATCTGGTATCACCTCTGCAGTATTTGTTTCAGATGGACAGGTTCCAACATATGATATTAACACAGTAAATCTACCTGTCGGTGGAGTTATTGTTTCTGTTGGAGACTCTTCTGGATCTGGTTATCAACCACGGATGCTTGCTGGAGGAACTGCAACAGTTTCTGCTGCAGGAACAGTTTCTTCAATTTCTATTGGAAATACTGGTTCTGGATACAGAGCTGCTCAGGTATATGACATCCAAACAAGCGTTGCAACAACAGTTGCTGCTGGTTCCACAGTAATGACAATTAATAATGAAAATAGTGTATTTAAGTTCTTAGAATTTAATGCTGGAGCAGCATCTTCAATTGGTGTTGGAACATTCAACTTTGGAAGACCTACTCCAATTATTTCTGTTGGTACAACCTCAGTCAATATTGGAATTGGAAGCACATCGTCTCAAGAGATTCCAGCAGGAACTTCTGTCTTTGTTAGAATCTTTAATCCTAGTGTCGGTATTGTAAGAGTTGGAGTTGCAAGTAGTTCTGTTGGCATTAAAACAGAAACCCACATTGGTGTCGCTACAATTAGCGCGGGTCATCTTCTTGAAACAGTACATATTACAAATGTTGGTAGTGGATATACGAGCACACTCCTTCCCGAAGTTATTATTGAAGAACCACTTCCATACACTAACATTCCTTTGATATATCAGACTGATGGTCTTGAAGAGGCATCAACTGGCATTGGAACCCAAGCTAAAGTTGACTTTACTGTTGGATTTGACTCAGATGTCACAGATTTTAGTATTTCAAATACTGGATTTGGATATCAACCAGGACAAACTTTGACAGTTCCCGTTGGTGGACCTACAGGAATCCCCACAGATCCAACTGTTGGTGGTGATTTTGAGAGATTCTCAATTGAGATTGAAAAAGTATTCACTGATAAGTTTAGTTCTTGGACTGTTGGACAACTTCAAACCATAGACGATATTTCTGGAGAATTTGATGGAGTAACTAGGGAGTTCCAAATAAAAATTGGTGGAAATATTACATCCATTATTGCTGCTAAAGGATCACCAATTACGATACAAGATGTTTTAATTGTTGTCTATAACGGTGTTCTTCAAATTCCTGGAGAGGGATATCAGTTTGCGGGTGGAAGCACAATTGTTTTCCCAGAAGCTCCAATTGCTAGCGATTCTTGTAGTATTATCTTCTATAAAGGCAATGGCACTACCGATGTTCAGTCAATTGATATTATTGAAACTGTAAAAGAAGGTGATACTCTACAAATTGTCAATGATAATTCTCGTGGTCAATCAATCTTTTTCAAAGAAGATCCTAGACTCGTTTACAAAATTGATTCTACTGATACAGTTACTACTAATGCATATTATGGACCAGGTAACACTCAAGATATTGCTTTAGAAAGACCTGTTATTTGGTGTAGACAGACTGAAGATATTATTGTCAATGGCAAAAAAGTTGCCAAAGATAGGCCACAATATAAGGCAAACATATTCCCAACTTCAAGTGTAATTCAAACTGTTGGGGTTGGTTCAACAACGATTTATGTTGAAAATGTTCGCCCACTGTTCGATCAACAAAATGAAAATGACAACTCACTCGCTTTCCAAAAAGACCTCTTCTTAGTTTCTCAAGATGCAAAGGTTGGAGCATCTGCTACGGCAGTTGTTGGATCTGCTGGAACAATTACATCAATCTCTATCACAGATGGTGGTTCTGGTTATACATCTGCTCCAGCAGTTACTATTGCAAATCCAGTAAGCCTTGGTTCTACACATAGACAGACTGCCACGGCGTCTATTACTGCTGGAGTTGTTACTTCAATTACTCTTGGAACAGCGAAGACTAGTTATTCTCAGTCTAATCCACCAGTAGTCTTGATTGAACCACCAACCCCACAAGTCGAAAGAATTACTTCGGGTATTAATTTTGAAGGTGACTTTGGAAATATTGTTGGAGTTACAACCACAACTGTTGGTGTTGCAACTGGACTTGTCTTCCAGGTATTCCTTCCAATGGATTCGCCATTTAGAGACACTACACTCGTAGGTACTGCTAAGACAGTAAGTTCTATTCAAGCAGGTGACTTCTTCGTTGTCAGCGGATCTAATATTGGTCTTGGCGTAACTTCACTGAAACCAGGTGGAGCGGTTGCTGTAGGCGTTGGAACTTCTTGTATCGACAACGTATACGAAGCAATTTCCGTTGCAGCAGCAAACAGAGAAGTTGCTGGAGTTGGCCAAACAACAGTTGTTAACGTCACTGTAAGTGTTCTGAGTTACAATGGTTATGACTTCAATACTCTGGGAGTTAATACTTACTTCGGAAACTACAGTTACGGTAAGATTGAAACCGATGCAAGAACTGCTACTTCTTCGTTTAACTCATATTTGGATAATGGCATTACTGGTCTATCAACTTCATCTCAAGTCATAAGAAGACTTCCTCTGAAGATCAGTGACTATGGTTGACCTAAATAAAATTTAGTTCAACGACCTCTAATAAATAAGTAAAAAACTACCAAAATGGCTGCAATTATAACTGATCAACTTAGAATATTGAATGCCAGAAGTTTCCTTGCTGGCGTAACTACTTCTGGTAGTTCATACTATTCCTTTATCGGGTTGCCTAATGCAACCGATATTCAATCCGATTGGGATGAGGCACCACCAGCACCTATTGATAATTTTGATTATCAAAATGAAGTCTGGGAAACTGTAATTGGTCTGAAAAAAATTACCAGTAGTGATGTTAAATTGGTAGTCCCAAAGATTACTTGGAGATCGGGTAATACATATGACATGTATCGTCACGACTATACAGCGTCAAATGCCGCTAAGGTTTCTGGATCAACTAATCTTTATGGGTCATTCTACTATGTAATGAATAGTGATTATAGAGTTTATATCTGTCTTGAGAATGGAACAACTCCAGACAATCCAAATGGAGCACCATCTCTAGACGAACCAACTTTTACTGATCTTGAACCAAGATCTGCTGGATCAAGTGGTGATGGATATATTTGGAAATATCTTTATACAATTAGTCCTTCCGATATTATTAAGTTTGATTCGACAAATTATATTCCAGTTCCAGGAGATTGGTTTGATTCTACCACTAATGCAGCAGTAAGAGATAATGCTGTTGATGGTTCAATCAAGACTGTAGTAATTACTAACAGAGGTGTTGGTCTTGGAACTGCTAGTTCTACTTATTATAACGTTCCAATCAGAGGTAATGGAACTGGTGCGGAATGTACAATTACAATGAATGCTGATTCGGAAGTCAACAGCGTTGTAGTTTCAAATCAAGGATCTGGATACACTTGGGCAACTGTTGATATTGAAGGTGGTGGAGTTCCAACTGGTACAACTAGACCAACTTTTGATGTAATTATGACGCCAAAGGGTGGTCATGGAGCAGACATTTATAGAGAACTTGGTACTAAAAATGTGCTGATGTACTCCAGATTTGAAAATGACATTCAAAATCCTGATTTTGTTACAGGAAATCAAGTTGCAAGAGTTGGTATTGTTGAACAACCATATACTTTTGGGACTACTTCTCCACTTCAGCAGGATAAAGCAAGTGCTGTTCTTGCTTTGAGATTGACTGGAACTGGTTATAGTTCTGCAACATACACTGCAGACTCTTTTGTTACCCAAACAGTGTCTACTGGATCGACTGCTGTTGCAAGAGTTGTCAACTACGACCCATCGACTGGAGTTCTGAAAGTCTGGCAAGATCGCACTCAGTCTGGATTTACCACAGTTGGAGCAGCAAATACTAATCCACAATTTGGTTATGATCAAGTTGACTTTACTGCAACTCCTGGATCTGGAGGATCACTGACTATCACTGGTGGATCTTTGTCGGGTGGTCTGACGATTGATAGCACTTTTACGGGTGTATCTACCGTAATAAATAATAGAACATTCTACCTTGGTCAATCATTTACTAATGGTATTGCAAACCCTGAGGTTGCAAAATTCTCTGGTAACATAATCTATGTTGACAATAGACCATCTGTGACAAGATCAACCAATCAAAAAGAAGACATCAAGGTTATATTACAATTCTAAGGAATTATGTCGCAAATCACAAATCTCAACGTTGCCCCTTATTATGACGATTTTGATCCAACGGACAACTATCATAGGGTCTTGTTTAAACCTGGGTATCCAGTTCAGGCTAGAGAATTAACTGCGTTACAATCAATCTTACAGAATCAGATTGAGAGATTTGGCCAACACTTTTTTAAAGAAGGTGCCAAGGTAATTCCTGGTAACACGGCATATAGTCGTACTTATTCTGCTGTTGAGTTAAATCCAACCTTCCAAGGTGTTCCTGTTGATGCTTATATTGATCAACTGATTGGCCTTAAACTCACTGGTCAAAGATCTGGAATCACTGCGACAGTTTCCAGTGTATTGACTTCAAGCGATTCTGAGAGAGGAAATCCAACTCTTTACGTCAGTTATCTCGCATCTAGTGTTCAGGATAATACTACTGAAGCATTTCTTGATGGAGAAAATATTGCTGCAAGCGGCAATATTCTCAGCGGTCTTCTTGGAAATGAAATCATTGCTTCTGGAGAACCATTTGGTTCAACTGTTGCCGAAAACGCAACTTCAACAGGATCTGCTTTCTCCATTATAAATGGAGTCTACTTTATTAGAGGTCAGTTTGTAAATGTTGATGATGAGACACTGATTCTTGATCAGTATTCAAACACCCCATCATATAGAATTGGTCTCTACGTCACTGAGGAGATTATCACTCCTGATCAAGATGAGACTCTGACAGATAACTCCCAGGGTTATAACAATTATGCAGCACCTGGTGCTGATAGGCTTAAAGTATCCACTTCCCTGTTCAAAAAACCACTCACCGATTACAACGATGAGAACTTTGTGGAACTTGCCGTTGTTGAAAACGGAATTTTAAGATCCCAGACAACAAAGACAGAATATAATATAATTTCAGACGAATTAGCAAGAAGAACCTTTGATGAGTCTGGAAACTATTATGTAAAACCATTTGATGTAAGAGTAAAAGAGTCTCTTAATGATGGAGAAGGTAATAGAGGTGTTCTTGAAGCTGGTCAATTGACTCAAGGTGGAAGTATTCCTTCAGACGATCTTGCTCTTTATACAATATCTCCAGGCAAAGCGTATATTGAAGGTTTTGAAGTAGAAACTATAAGCACTTCTACTTTAGATATGCCTAAGACCAGAACTACAAAGACTATAGATAGTGAATCTATTTTCTATAATACTGGTGCAACTCTTGAACTGAATAGAGTTTATGGTTCACCTCTCGTAGCTGCTGGAAGCACACAAACTCTGAGTTTAAGAAGTGAAAGGGTTGGTTCAGTTGGCGGTGCAGTCGGTGCAGCACAAACAGAACCTGCTGGGGATGAAATCGGAGTTGCTAGAGTTTATGACTTCAGATTAGAGTCTGGTTCGTATAGTGCTTCTAATAGTGACATCAATCAGTGGAATTTGGCACTTTTTGATGTCCAAACCGTTACTAAAATTACATTAAATCAAAATACAACCTTAACGACTCCAGTATTTGTTGAGGGAACTGCAAGTGGTGCAACTGGATTCTTGAAGAATTCAATTACCGATACCAATGTAATTGAACTGTATGATACTTCAGGATCTTTCAATAAATTTGAAGGATTTAAATTCAATGGAGTTGAGAATGGTAGAGTTGCTACAGCAATTACTGCTTTTGGAATCTCAGACGTTCAATCGGTATATGGTAAAGTTGGTGTAGGTACAACTTTTGCTGCTGACGTTATCCAAACACCAACTGCACCTATTGGAGTTGCAGACATCACCACAGTAAACGCCTCAGGTGAAAGCACCATAACTTCTACTGCATCAAAATTCCCAGCTCTGCTTGAGGTTGGTGATCTTGTTTCATATACAAGCACAGATACAGCACAAACATTTACAGACCCAGTTTTTGCTAGAGTCAAAACTGTTAATGATTCTAACGTTGTGGTTGTTGGTGTTACAACTGTAACTGGAATTTGTCAGGGAAGACTTCCAGAAACTGCTGGCGGAATTAGTGTATCAGATCTTAAGCGTATTGAAACACAACTTTCTACATCTGGCGATAATACTTTATATACACCTTTACCAAAGACTAATATTTCTGAAGTTCTCTTAAATGATTCGCATATAAACATCAGAAAGTATGCAAAGGTAAACATCACCTCTGACGGTGAATTGAGTGCAGATGTAACTCTGGATGATAATGAAACTTTCCTTCCATTCGATGAAGAGAGATATGCTCTGATTAGAAACGATGATGGAACTGCAGAAGTTCTTACTGCAGATAAACTTGAATTTAATAGCACTAACACAACTCTCCAGATTCGCAATCTGAGTGGTGCTGATACTGGTGCTCAGTTAATTTATTCTGTTAAGAAGGTCAAACCCACATCAAAGGCAAAGAGAAAAAATAGAGTCAATAGTGTTGTTGTAAATAACTCAAAACTCATCGGATCTGGTGTTGGTGCAACCACTCTGAATAATGGATTGACTTATGGAAACTATCCATACGGCACAAGAGTTGAAGATGAAAGAATCTCACTGAATGTTCCAGATATTATTGGTATTCATGCAATTTATGAATCTTTAGATACTGATGAAGCATCTGCTCCAACTACTACTCTCACACTTCTTACGGGAGCAACTGGAAAGACTGGAGATCTTCTGATTGGAGAATCTTTTACTGGAGCTACAAGTGGTGCAAAGGCAATTGTTGCAGAAAAAATTTCAGATTCTAAGATCTCTTTTGTCAGGAAGAATGAATTCAACTTTGAAGAAGGAGAAACATTAGTATTTGAAGAAACTGGAATTCAAGGTGTCATTGTAAATCTAGATGAACCAAGTGTAGACATTTCCGAAAACTTTAAATTTGATAGTGGTCAAAGAAGTTCATTCTTTGGTCATGGAGCTATCAAGAGAAAATCTGGTATTGATGCGCCATCTAAACAATTAAAAATTTACTTCATAAATGGATATTTTGAAGAAAGTGATAGTGGAGATGTTGTAACCGCAAATTCATACGAAGGTTTTGACTATACAAAAGAAATCAGACAAATTGATGGTTATAGAAATACTGATATTCTTGATTCAAGACCATCTGTTACTGGATATTCAGTTTCTGAAGGATCTAGATCTCCATTTGAATTCTACGGAAGAACTTTCAATAGAGTAGGTAATTTCTCAAATGTCTTGGTTTCTGATGATCCATTAGACATTTCATATTCATTCTATCTTGGCAGAATTGATAGAATTTTTATAACCAAAGACGGACAACTTTTAGTTAAATATGGAGAACCTTCTGAAAATCCAGAACCACCAGGTGGATCTGATGATGCATTAGAAATCGCATCTTCAGAAATTCCCCCATACGTTTATTCGACCAACGAAATATCTCTTGACTTCTTAAAGTATAAGAGATTTAGAATGGATGATATTGCCAAACTTGAGCAAAGAATCAAGAATTTGGAATATTATACTACACTGTCCTTACTTGAAACTAACACTTCAAACTTCTTTATTCCTGATGAAGAAGGATTGAATAGATTTAAGTCAGGTTTCTTTGTCGATAATTTTACATCACTCCAACCTCAAGAAGGAAGTGTAGGATTTAATAACAGTCTTGATATGCCAAACAAGACTTTGAGACCAAGACACTACACAACTTCTACAGATCTTATTCAAGGTCCAGTAGGATTTACTCCATCTACAGATCTTCAGTTTGCCCAACCAGAGGGAATAAACGTAAGAAAGTCTGAAACCGAAATTATCACTCTTGATTATGCTGATGTTGAGTGGTTGTCTCAAACGTTTGCAACTAGATCTGAGAGTGTAACACCTTTCTTAGTTAGTTTCTGGCAGGGAACTCTGGAAATAACTCCAGCCACAGATACCTGGGTCGATACTGTAAGACTTGAACCTAAGATTATTGAAACAGAAGGAAATTATGCAGAAACTATGAATAGACTGCAGGATGAGCAAGGAGTTGATCCACAAACTGGATTTGGTCCTGTAATCTGGAATGCCTGGGAAACCAACTGGACAGGTCAAGAAGTAATTGAAACTACAAAACGTAGAAAAATTGCACCTCCAAAACACGTTGATGTTCAAGGAGCGGGTGGAAGATTACGTCGTAGAGACTTTACTAGAACTGTTACGTCTAAAGTAGTTGAGGATACTTTCAGAGAAGTAGTTGATACAGGAGTAATGACCAGGGATGGCGTTAGAACTGTTGTCACTGAACAGTTTGATATGGAATCAGTTGGCGACAGAGTTGTAAGTCGTGATGTGATTCCATACATGAGAAGCAGAAATATTTCTTTCCATGCTAAGAAATTAAAACCTCTTACGAGACTTTATGCTTTCTTTGATGGACAAGATGTTACCAAGTTCTGTGTACCAAAACTGATTGAAATCTCCATGACATCTGGAACTTTCCAAGTCGGAGAAACTGTTGTCGGTAGACCAGCTAGCACTGGAATTCAAAGAACTGTTCTTGATGGTCCAGCAATTAATTTCAGAGTTGCTCAAGCAAATCACAGAGAGGGTGCATATGATTCTCCAGAAAGAACTTACAGAGAGAATCCTTACAATAGTCAACCTCTTTCTCAGGACTATTCTTCCACCTCATCGGTTCTCAACGTAGACACTTTCTCGTTGTCTAACCAACCACAAGGTGATTTCTTTGGTTATGCTGCAACTGGTATGACTTTAGTTGGTCAAACTAGCGGTGCTCAAGCAACTATTACTAATGTAAGATTGATTTCCGATATTGCTGCTAATCTCCAAGGCAGTTTCTTTATCCCAGATCCAAATAACACTTCTAATCCAAGATTTGAAGCAGGAACTAAAGTTCTTACATTTGTGAACGACGAGAATAACAATCAAGACGACGCATCAACAATCTGCGAAGAAGGTTACACTGCTTCTGGTACTCTTGAGACTGTTCAGGAAAATATCATTTCTGTAAGAAATGCAAAAATTGAAAATAAGAGAGAGTTTGATGAAAGAGCAGTATCAAGAACGACTGGAGTTCAAAAAATTGGTACCGAAACTATTTCATCAACTAAAGTCCAACAGAAAGTAACTCTCTGGTATGACCCTCTTGCTCAGTCCTTCCTTGTCGATGACGAAACAGGAGTCTTCCTTACAAAATGTGATATCTTCTTTAGATCAAAGGATGATACTGATGTTCCAGTAACTCTGCAACTCAGAACTATGAAGGGTGGTCTTCCTACCCAGAAGATTCTTCCATTCTCCGAAGTAGTTCTTGATCCAGACCAGGTAAATGTATCTGCTGATGGCACTGTTGCAACTACATTTGAATTCCATGCACCAGTCTTCTTAGAAGCAAGCACTGAATATGCTATCTGTGTAGCATCACAATCCACCAAATATAGTGTTTATATTTCTAGAGTTGGTGAAAATGATCTGCTGACAGACACCTTTATTTCTAACCAACCATATCTTGGTTCTCTGTTTAAGTCTCAAAACGCTTCTACTTGGGAACCAAGTCAGTGGGAAGATCTTAAGTTCACTCTCTATAGAGCAGACTTTGTTGACGGAGGATCTGTTGAATTCTACAACCCTTCACTTAAAGAAGGTAATAATCAGGTTGCCTCTCTTCGCCCAGATGCAATCAAAACCAACTCTAAACAAATTCGAGTTGCACTTTCTACAGACTTCAATGACCCAGATCTTACTTTTGGAAATACCGTTCTTCAAGTCGGATCAAATGCAACTGCAGACGTTGTTGGAACTGCAGGAACCGCTACTGGAACCTTATCTGTAGTCAATGCTGGTATTGGATACACTGGTCCATTTACATACACTGGAGTCGCTCTGACAGCGGTTACAGGTAACGGTAGAGACCTCACTGCTGATATTCAAGTTACTTCCAACGGAACCATTGGTTTTGCTACAGTCAACACTAGTGGTGGAACACCTGGTGGAAATGGATATCAATCTGGAGATGTTCTTGGCATAACAACTATTGGCACAAATAACTTAGGATCTGGAGCAAGACTTTCCGTAACTGGAATTGGTCGTAGTTCAGAACTTCTCTTGAGCAATGTTCAGGGAGACTTTGTTATTGGCGTAGCAAATACTATTCAATTCATCAATAATTCTGGCGTTACTACAACCCTGAACTATGATGGCGGTTCTGCTCTTGGTCCATGGCCAAGTCCAACTGAAATTACAACAATCAATGACGGAACTCACATTGTTGTAAATCACAAGAACCATGGAATGTATGTTGGTGCTGGTAACAGTGTTGTTCTTTCTGGAATTAGACCTGATATCAAACCAACGAAATTGACTGCTGCATACTCTGCAACAGACACTGGAACAATTTCAGTTGAAAGTGGAACCAACTTCCAAAGTTTTGAAAACGTTGGTGTCGCAGTAACTAATACAGGTTATCTCTTGATTGGTGATGAAATTGTTGGTTATACAACTGCAACTGGCGGATCTATTGGCGGAACGATTACAAGAGGTTCTGATCCAAAAGATTATCCAGTTGGAACTCCAGTTTACAAGTATGAACTTGGTGGAGTTTCTCTCAGAAGAATCAACAAAGCACATGATCTAAGTGAGGCAACTGTTTCAGAACCAATTGGATATGATTACTACAATGTAAAAATTGATATGTCTCTTGATGGAGTTGACAGAACTGCTGCTTCTGGTTGGCCAAAACTGTTTATGAATGCAACTAAGTCAACGGGTGGAAACTTAATCAAAGCAACTCAAAATATCCCATATGAAATTATTACTCCAAACGTAAGTAATGTAACTCCACAAGGAACCTCTATTACTGCAACTATGAGGACAGTTACTGGTAGAAGTCTGAGTGGTGTTGAAGTTCCATTTGTTGATCGTGGATTTGAACCCGTTGCTTTGAATAGACCAAACTATCTCAATGCTCCAAGACTCATTGCATCAGATGTTAATGCGACAAACAATCTCACTGATATTCCAGGTGGCAAATCACTGAATCTTACTGTTCAGATGTCTACTACAGATAGTAGACTCAGCCCATCAATTGATGCTCAGAGAGTAAGTGCAATTTACACTTCTCATAGAATCAATAATGTTGTCGAAGATTTTGCACTTGATCCAAGAGTTAAAACTTTGGATAATGATCCTTCGGCATTCCAATATGTTTCTCAGGAAATGACTCTTGAAAATGGAGCAACTTCTCTGAAGATTCTTACTTCTGCGCACATGAACCCATACACTGATATCAGAGCATTCTTTGCTATTGGAAATGATCGTGGATTCGCACCAATCTTCACACCTTTCCCAGGTTACACTAATCTGAATGATAGGGGTGAGATTATAAATCTGCAGGATAGTGATGGTAGATCTGACAAGTATGTTGAAATCATCCAAAAACCAAGAGGTCAAAGAGCTCCTGATACATTCCAAGAATTCACTTTTACCAGAGATAACCTACCAACATTCAAGCACTTTAGAGTTAAACTTGTCATGACCTCGACAAGTCAAGCACACCCTGCAGCACTGAGAGATCTTAGAGTAATTGCCCTTGCATAATTATGGAAAATATTAAAGTAAAGGATCACCTCAATTTAGAGAGGGATCCTGAGACGAATGCGATTTTGAACGTAAATAAAAATGAATATAATGAATATATTGAGAGAAGAAATAAAAGACGCTCTCAATCACAAAAAGTTGTAGAACTTGAATCCGAAGTAAAAGAGATTAAAAATGATTTAAGTGAAATTAAATCTCTTCTATTGGACTTGGCAAGGAAACAAGACTAAATAGCATTATAAGGAGTAATGTGTAAATGGCACAACCATCTACTAGGCAGGAGCTGATAGACTACTGCAAAAGACAACTTGGATATCCTGTTCTTGAAATCAATGTTGCTGATGAGCAAATTGATGATCTGGTAGATGACGCCATTCAGTATTTTCAGGAAAGACACTTTGACGGTGTATACGAAGCATATTATAAGTACAAAATTACTCAAGCAGATATTGATAGGGGTAGAACTAGAGGCGGAAATAACTCTGTAGGTATCGCCACTACAACAGCAACTACAAGTATTGTTGGAACTGCCACTACCTTTACATACGAAGAAAATAGCAACTACTTACAAGTTCCTCCAAACGTAATTGGAGTTACTAAGTTGTTCCACTTTGATGGAACAAACACGGTCACTAACAATATGTTTAGTGTTAGATATCAGATGTTCTTGAACGATATCTACTACTGGGGGGCAACAGAGATGTTGACCTATGCAATGACGAAGACATATTTGGAAGATATTAATTTCTTATTGACCACAGATAAACAGATAAGATTTAATAAACGTCAAGATAGATTGTATTTGGATCTTGATTGGGGATCTGTGAGTGTTGATGACTATTTGATTATTCAATGTCACTCTACATTAGATCCAAATGATTATGCAAGAGTTTACAATGATTCATTCCTCAAACCATATCTCACTGCATTGATCAAGAGGCAGTGGGGTATGAACATGATGAAGTTTACTGGTGTCAAACTTCCAGGTGGAGTTGAACTGAATGGTAGACAAATGTATGATGATGCAGAAAAAGATTTAGAAAAAATAATGGAGAAGATGTCGAACACATACGAACTTCCTCCATTCGATATGATCGGTTGATATTATGGCACTTAATCCATTCTTTTTACAAGGTGCTCCGTCAGAACAGAATCTGATTCAGGACTTAATTAACGAACAACTCCGAATGTATGGAGTTGAAGTTCATTATATGCCTAGAAGATATGTCACAGAGAAGACTGTGATTAGAGAGGTTATTGAATCTGAATTCAAAGATGCATATCCTCTTGAGGCATATGTAGAAAATTTTGAAGGATATGGTGATCAGACGACTATTCTTTCAAAGTTTGGCATTCAATCTACGCAGGAAATATCACTTACAATTTCTAAAGAGAGATTTGAATCATACATCACTCCTTTGATTAAAGGTCAAGATGACATTAAATTAAGCACAAGACCCAAGGAAGGGGATTTAGTTTACTTCCCTCTTGGAGACAGACTTTTTGAAATTAAGTTTGTAGAACATGAAAAACCTTTCTATCAACTACAGAAGGGATATGTCTACACTCTGAAGTGTGAACTGTTCAGATATGGCAATGAACTTATCGATACTGATATTGATGAAATTGATGACACCATTACTAGCAATCTTATTGATGAGGATGGTGATGGAATTGTAGAAGGATCTGTGTTCTCAAGAACTCTGAATCTAATTGGATCAGGAACCACAGCAACTGCTACTGTTGCTGAAATCTGCGATGGTGGTATTAGATTCATTAACGTAACCAATAGAGGTGGTGGTTACACATATAATCCAAGAGTTGCTATCTCTTCTGCACCATCTGGAGGAACATCGGGTATTGCAACCGCTTCAAGAATCTCAGGTATTGTTGCCTGTGAATTAAATGTCAACCCAGTAGCACAATCAGTTCAGAGAGTTTATCTGGTAAATCCTGGTTGTGGATACACCGAAGCACCTGGAGTTAGATTTGTTGGCGATGGTGTAGGAGCAGCAGCAACTGCCGCAATTGGTAATGGAGTTGCTAGTGGTGTTATTACTATCACTGACGGTGGTTCTGGTTATATTTCAACACTGCCACCTACAATTACTTTTAGTGGAGTTTCTAGTGTATCTGCTGCTGCGACTGCTGTTGTTAGTGCTGCAGGTACGATTACCGCTATCCACTATACAAACTCTGGTTTGGGATACACCGCTGTACCCACAATCACAGTTGGAGCACCAAACTTGGTTGGTGTCGGAACCTATCAGAAGAACGAAACCGTTACAGGTTCTTCTTCAGGAACTACAGCAATCGTTGTCTCTTGGACTGCTTCTACAAGTAAACTGGAAGTATTCAGAGCAACTGGAGACTTTACAGTAGGAGAGAATATTGTCGGATCGGCTTCCTCCGCAAGTTACAAACTTGGCACCACAACTTTCCCAGAAAGTGGATTTACTTCCAATCAGGAAATCGAAGATGCTGCAGATAATATTGTCGATTTCAGCGAAACTAATCCATTTGGTATGCCCTGACCTAAATAATTGTTAAACAAGAACCAAAACGATGTTTGAGTATTTTTATAACGAAATTTTTAGAAGGACCATTATATCATTTGGTTCTTTGTTTAACGAAATTTCAATCAAACAGGAGAACTCTTCTGGCAATACTGTAAACGACTTTAGGGTTCCTTTGGCGTATGGTCCTACGCAAAAGTTTTTAGCAAGATTGGAGCAGCAACCAAACTTAAATAAGTCTACTTCTTTGACATTGCCTAGAATGTCATTTGAGTTTGTTGGGTTGACATATGATCCTGCAAGAAAGGTAACTCAAACTCAAAAGTTTAAAAAAGGACTTACATCAGATAAAAAAGCAATTCAAACTGCATATATGCCTGTTCCATACAATATGGAATTTGAACTGGCAATTATGACTAAGTTGAATGATGATATGCTTCAAATCGTTGAGCAGATTCTTCCATATTTCCAACCAGCATATACTATGTCGGTAAATTTGATTGAGTCTATCGGAGAGAAGAGAGATATTCCAGTTACTCTTGAAAGCATCAATATGGATGATGATTATGAAGGTGACTTTACTACAAGAAGAGCTTTAGTATATACGCTAAGATTCAGTGCAAAAACATATCTGTTCGGACCAGTTGCATCCGCAAGTGCAGATATCATCAAAAAGGCATCTATTGGTTATGTTGCAGGAACTCTTGGAACAGGAACTCCACAAAGAGATCTTACATATGCAATTGAACCTAGAGCGATTAAAAACTATACAGGAACAGTCCTTACAACTCTCGATGAAGACATTGAACTTGGCGATGTCCTCATTAAGGTTGCAGATCCTTCTACGATTACAGAAAATACATATGTTGAACTTGATGGAGAAGAACTTTATGTTCTCGATGTTCTTACCGACAGTATCAAGGTCAAGAGGGGTCAAGATGGCACGACGCCAACAAAACATGTCAAAGGAGAATCGATCAAGTCTATTACAGATTCGGACGATGCCCTTATCCAAGATGGAGATGATTTTGGTTTCAGTGTAAGCTATTGATAGGAAAATGAAAATGACAAAACAGTTTGATGAACTCAATGAAACTTTTGATGTTGCCGCAGACATTGTTGCTCCAGAACCAGTAAAAGACACGCCGAAACCTGTCCCAACATCGGCATCTTCTACAGATGATATAAAGAAAGATTATGAATATACCAGGGGCAATTTATATTCTATTATAGAAAAGGGACAAGAAGCAATCAACGGCATTCTTGAACTTGCTCAAGAGAGTGAGATGCCTAGAGCGTATGAGGTTGCAGGCCAGTTAATTAAGAACGTTGCAGATGCAACTGATAAGTTAATGGAGTTGCAGAAGAAACTCAAAGACGTTGAAGAAGAATCAGTTGCCAAAGGTCCAACGAACGTTACTAATGCATTGTTTGTAGGATCTACTGCAGAATTATCAAAGTTACTTAAGAACCAAGGTAAAGAGCAAGATCAATCTAAATAGTTAAAAAAGGACCATGGCGAATCCTGTTATTAACATTACTATCCCTCAGGGTGCGAACTTTGAGGAGACTTTCCAGTCTACTGAGACAGATGGATCTGCGTCCAATCTTTCTGGGTATAGTGGAGAAGCAAAGGTAAAGAAACATCCCGCTGCAACTGAATCAACTTCATTTACAGTTAATATTACTGGTGGAACGGGAGAAGTTGCAATCGCGATGACTAGTGGGGTAACAGGATCTCTTTCTCCAGGTCGTTATTTGTATGATGTTAGATTAACATCTTCTACTGGGACTAAAACTAGACTAGTAGAAGGTATGGCACTCGTAACCGCAGGTATTAGCACGTAAAAACTATGCCAGTAGTCAGAAAAGCATCAACCGCAAATAGAGTCATTTTAAAAAAAGAAATAGGAACATCATCTGCTTCAAGTAGTAGAAGTGTAAGACTACAAAGAACCGCTGTCGATGTTCAGGATCTTGGTGATGTTGATATAAATCCAACAGAAGCTGAGGATGGATTTGTCATGATTTATGATTCGGCATCAGATAAATTCATATTAGTAGATCCGGATGTTGTACTGAGCGCATCTGTAGATGATAACGATCTTCCTGATGACTTCATCACACAACTTGAAGATGAAATTGATCTTGGAAATGTTCAACTCGATGAAATTGACGGTGGAGGATTCGTCTGATGGCGTCTTTTAGAGATATGGGAGATACTAATTTTGGTACTCTTGGTAATTCTAAAAACAAACATTTAGTTGCATACGATGCATCACAAAATAAATTTGTAGTGAAATCTATGGACGATGTTTTTTCATCCGATCAAGTTCTTGATGGAGATTTACCAGACGATTTTGTTACTCAGATTGAATCGGAGATTGATCCTGCTAATATGGATTTGTCTTCGGTAGACGGTGGTAGTTTCTAAGTATCATATGATATAAATACTAAAAACACTAGTGTTTAATACAGATGGCGGCTCCCGTAATTCAGTTTAAGAGAGGCCTCCTTGCAAATCTCCCTGGATTGAGGGCAGGTGAACCAGGCTTTACTACAGATGCTTATGATCTTTACGTCGGCATCGACTCTACCACTAATAACAACCAATTCGTAGGTTCTGGTAGATATTGGTCAGTCAATACCAACAGCGTTGGTAGTGGTGTCAAACTCGTAGAAGGTACAGATAACGGTACGAATGCCGTTACCATTAAGTCACCTAACTCCCTGGCAGCAAGTTATACGCTGACCATGCCTGCGGACGACGGTAATAATGGTGATATTCTTACCAGTGACGGTTCTGGTAACCTGTCGTTCTCTGCACCTGCTGCTTCCAACTTCACTCTTGCTGCTGACTCTGGTTCTGACGACACCTTCAGCACTGGTAGCACTTTAACGTTTGCTGGTACTGCAAATGAAATTGAGACCACAGTATCCGACGACCAGATTCAAATTGGTCTCCCCGATAACGTTACTGTTGGTGGAAATCTTACAGTAACCTCCACTCTAGATGTCAACGGTACAGATCATGATATCGCTGGTGCCGTTGCACTGGATCACGTAACCGTATCTGGTATCACTACTGTCACTGGTCAAATTGACGGTAATGGTGGAGCAGACATTTCTGGTGGAGAAACCACTCTTTCTTCTGCAACTGTTAGTGACCTCACCGATAACCGTGTTGTTATTGCTGGTACTTCAGGTGCTCTGGAAGATGATGCAAATCTGACTTTCGATGGATCCACTCTGGCACTTGGTGCTGCTTTGGATGTTAACGGCGATGGTCACGATATCGCTGGAACCATTGCACTTGATAATGTAACGATTGCTGGTATTGCAACTGTTACGGGTGCTATCGATGCTAATGGCGACGGTCACGACATCGCTGGAACCATTGCTCTGGATAACGTTAATACCTCTGGTATTACAACTACGACCAGTGTTCGTGGTTATAATGCACTGTTTGGTACAAAAGCAGCAGCAACAACCACTTTCGTTGTCACCGTTGCTTCCAAGACTTCCGATCACAGATATAACGGTTCTGGTTCTTCTTCAGGTTACTTCATTGACGGTCAGGAATCACCAATCATTACCCTGGTTCCTGGTAAGACCTATCGCTTCGATCAGGCAGATAGCACCAACAGTGGTCACCCACTTCTGTTCTATCTTGAGTCTGATAAGACCACACAATATACAACCAACATAACCACCAACGGCACTCCTGGTAGTGCTGGTGCTTATACTCAGGTTGTCGTCGGTGATGAGACTCCCCCTGTTCTCCACTATCAGTGTTCCGCTCACTCCCTGATGGGTAACGCGGCAGTCTTCCAGAGCAATGTTGTTAACACCAACTATGATGCTACTCTGAGAGGCAACTTAACCTTAGGAACCAGCACTGCAGTCAACGCTGTCCTCGATGAGGATGACATGACTAGCAACAGTGCAACGTCACTGGCAACTCAGCAGTCGATTAAGGCATATGTTGATTCTCAGGTAACTGCACAGGATCTTGACCTTGCTGGTGATTCTGGAACTGGTGCTATTGATCTCGATTCCCAGTCACTGACGATTGCTGGTACTGCTAACGAGATTGAAACTGTTGCATCAAACCAGACCGTTACGATTGGTCTTCCTAATGACGTTACTGTCTCCAACAACCTGACGGTTACTGGTAACCTGTACGTCAACGGTTCTACCACGCAGGTTAATACCTCTCAGACAACCATTGAAGACCAACTCCTGGAACTGGGAATGGTTGATGGTTCTGCACCATCTTCTGACCTGAACAAAGATATTGGTGTTCTCCTTAACTACTATTCTGGTTCTGCTAAGAAGGCAGCAGTCTATTGGGACGACAGCACTTCAAGAGTTGTTGTTTCGCAAGATGTGTCCGAATCTTCGGGTGTTCTGACCAATAACACTGGTGGCGCACTGGAAGTTGCTTCTCTGTATGTCAACGGATGTAGTGGAACTACGGATGAGGTAATTGGTTGTGATGGAAACACAATTGTAATCACGAATGCAACAATCGATGGCGGATCATTCTGATCTCCATAACATACTCTAAATAGAGGGAGTTAATCTCCCTCTTTTTTTATGGATGAACAAGATTATAAGAATTTGATATCTGTATATCAAAACAAATATTTTGATGCTATCAATCAGAATATTGCTCTTGAGGCAAGAGAATTAAAATATAGACAAACTATTGAAACACTCAATCAACAAATCACAGCGTTAGAAAAAAAAGTTCCCAAACCAAAAAGGACATCTAAAGACGCAGGAGAGTTTGCATAAATATTAAAAACGCCAGTATATACTGGTAGACTGACTTCATAGGCACTTAGATGGCAGATCCAATAATTAAGTTAAAAAGGTCGGCTGTTTATGGGAAAATCCCTACAGCAGATCAACTACCACTGGGCGAAGTAGCTCTTAATACCTACGATGGATATCTCTACGCTTCCAAAAACGTAGGTATTGGTACGACTGTTATTGCGATTAACCCATTTAGGGTCGGCACTGGAACAGATGCATATAATACTTATTTTACTCAAGGAAATGTTGGCCTTGGTCTGACCACGCCAACAGAGAGGCTTCATGTCTCTGGAAATGTTCTTGTTACTGGAATTACTACATTCCAAGGTAATGTAAAATTTGACAGCACGATCACTGACGACTATGGAAGAGTCGGTGCTGGTGGATCTGTCCTAGCATCAACTGGTAGTGGAGTTGAGTGGAGACCCCCCGATGCTGGAAACGTAGGTACTCAAGGCCTTCAAGGTATCCAAGGTGTCCAGGGTCTCACAGGAGCAGGAACTCAGGGTACTGATGGCACTCAAGGTGCGACAGGAACTCAAGGCACCGATGGAACCCAAGGTACTGATGGAACCCAAGGTACTGATGGCACTCAAGGTGCAACAGGAACTCAAGGTATTCAAGGTATTGAAGGCAACTTTGGTGGTGCCACTTTCTACTATACCTTTGAAGCGAATACTACAGATGCTCAACCAGGTGCAGGAGATTTAAGATTAGATAACTCTACTCAAAATGCATCAACAGGTATCTACATTGATGATGTTGATGAAAATGGCAATAATATATCATCTTACCTACAAACCATTGACGACTCTACAAGCACTATTAAGGGTCACGTCAAAATCTCTAATAAGACAGATCCAAGTCAATTTATCTTATTCACAATTTCAAGTCTGGTAGATAATACTGGTTACTTTGACATTACGGTAAGTCCTGTAGATTCATCTGCTGCTTCCCCATTCAGCGCAAACGAAGATATAATTGTAACTTTCGCAAGAACTGGAGATAAAGGTACTCAAGGCACACAGGGTATTCAAGGTTTAACAGGTACTCAAGGTACTGATGGAACTCAGGGTATTCAAGGTACTGATGCGTCTGACCTTGCCGCACAAGGTACTCAAGGTACGCAAGGTATTCAAGGTAGACAAGGTATTCAGGGTAGACAGGGAATTCTTGGTTCTCAAGGCACCCAAGGCACTTTCGGAGTACAAGGAATTCAAGGAAGACAGGGCATTCAAGGAACCCAAGGTACTCAAGGTGTCCAGGGTTCTAGTTTTACCAGGTCTTCATTTACATATACAGCGACTGCTGATCAAACAACTTTTAGTGGTTCTGATGATAACAGCAACACTCTGGCATATACTACAGGTGATATTGACGTATATTTGAATGGTTCTCACCTTGATCCAGACGATTTTACTGCATCTAATGGCACTTCAGTTGTATTAGATACTGGTGCGGCCGCAGGTGATGTATTAACAGTATCTGCATTTGAATCAGCGGGGCCCCAAGGTACTCAAGGAACTCAAGGCATTCAAGGTGCAACAGGAACTCAAGGTACTGATGGAACCCAAGGTACTCAGGGAACCCAAGGTATTCAGGGTCTTGACGGTGCCTTCGCTGGTATTGGTGCTCAAGGTACTCAAGGTATCACTGGTGCTACTGGTAGTGGGACTGATAATTGGGATCTTGGTGAGACTAATACTCCACCCACTAGTGATGGTTTTATCTACGTTGGTTACAACACTTCGACTACGGCATTCAATCAGGATATTAACTACTTCCAGATTGGTAACCAACCAGAGAACCATACAACTGCAGGTTTAGCATCAACTACACTTGAGGCATTTGAGTCTGGCGACTATATCTATATTCGTCCTACAGCAAATACTAACAGAACATACAGATATACAGTTCGTGCAAGATCCAACCAAATGATGGTTGGAAGCACCTCTACAAAGATCTATCATTTCTTCCTCTCAGATGGTGCTGCTGTTGGTTCTGATACCAGTGCTATTAGTGTTGGTTTTGGTCAGTATGTTGCAATTTCAACTGACAACACCACTTATAGTACTCAAAGGTGGACAGCGAATGCCGATACTGACTGGGAAGAGCAACCAGTTGCTGGAGAATATTATACTAACAATTACTTCTCAACTCCATCTGGTCAGAACCAATATTATATTATCAATGAGACTTCATCACTTGGTAATAATCAGGTAGGCATTTTATCAGCGTTTGTTGATGGCGCAGATAGAGTTAATCCAAATGTAATGTACATTGAGGGATCTAGTAATAGATTCTTTGCCTTTAATGTTCACGATGGATACCACTACGATTCTGAAGACAAGTTTGTCTTGGTTGGTGTATCAACTCAAACTGCTGGATCTTTCAGTTCAACAGGTCTAGGTGCCAATGACTTGAGGATTAGTGTGACCTCTGTCGCTTATACACAGGGAACTACTGGATCTCAAGGCGTTCAAGGTATTCAGGGTGCAACAGGAACTCAAGGTACTGACGGTACTCAAGGTACACAAGGTATTCAAGGTTTAACAGGTACTCAAGGTACTGATGGAACTCAAGGTATTCAAGGTACTGATGCTTCTGACATTGCTGCGCAAGGAACTCAAGGTATTCAAGGGGATACTGGTACTCAAGGAACAGATGGAACCCAAGGTACTGATGGAACCCAAGGAACTCAAGGTATTCAAGGGAATACTGGTATTCAAGGAACAGATGGAACCCAAGGTACTGATGGAACCCAAGGAACCCAAGGTATTCAAGGTGAAACGGGAACCCAAGGCGTAACAGGCACTCAAGGTGTTGATGGTAACTTTGGTGGCGCTACATTTGATTATACTTTTGATACAGCAACAACTGATGCTGACCCTGGTCAAGGTAAGTTAAGATTTAACAACGCAGATTTGTCTTCGGCAACGTTGATGTATATCGACGATACTGACGACAATGGAACGGATATTCAAGCATTCTTAAGAACGATTGATGATAGCACTTCTACTATCAAAGGTCATGTAAGAATATCCAATAGAACTAATGCAGACGATTTCGCTATCTTTACGATTAGTGGAACAAACTCAGAAGTAGATACCTATCATAAAGTAACCGTATCATATCTGTCCGGAGCAACTGCATTCAGCAACGCAGAAGATATCATTGTCACTTTTGCAAGGACTGGAACTAAAGGAGACACGGGTGCTCAAGGTATTCAGGGAACACAAGGTATTCAAGGTTTAACAGGAACTCAAGGTACTGATGGAACTCAAGGTACGCAAGGTATTCAAGGTTTAACAGGAACCCAAGGCACTGATGGAACGCAAGGCACACAAGGTATTCAAGGTTTAACAGGAACCCAAGGCACTGATGGAACGCAAGGCACACAAGGCGTACAAGGTGTCCAGGGTTCTAGTTTTACCAGAACTTCTTTTACATATACCGCAACTGCTAATCAAACAACCTTTAGCGGTTCTGATGACAATGGAAATACCTTAGCATATACACAAAATAACTTAGATGTATTTCTTAATGGCGTACACTTAGACCCTCAGGACTTTACTGCTACAAATGGAACTTCTGTAGTTCTGAGTTCTGGTAGAACTGCCGGAGATATTGTAACGATAACTGCATTTGAATCAGCGGGGCCCCAAGGTACTCAAGGTACTCAAGGAACTCAAGGCATTCAAGGTGCAACAGGAACTCAAGGTACTGATGGAACCCAAGGTATCCAAGGTATTCAAGGTGCTAATGGAACTCAAGGAACCGATGGAACCCAAGGAACTACGGGTGCAGGAACTCAGGGTACCGATGGAACCCAAGGAACTAACGGAACTCAAGGAACTAACGGAACCCAGGGTATTCAAGGTAGACAAGGTATTCAAGGTGTCCAGGGCGCTAATGTCAGTAGGAATTCATTCACATATACAGCAACTGAAGGTCAAACAACTTTTAGTGGTTCTGATGATAATGGCGATACTCTGGCATATGCAGTGTCTGGTCTTGACGTATTCCTTAATGGTATTCACTTAGATCCTTCTGACTTTACTGCTACAAATGGAACTTCTATAGTTCTGGGTTCTGGTGCTTCAGTTGGAGATGTTTTAACTGTAGTTGCGTTTGAATCAGCAGGTCCACAAGGTACAACAGGAACCCAAGGCACTCAGGGTATCCAGGGAATTCAGGGCACTACAGGTACTCAGGGTATCCAGGGAATTCAGGGTATTCAAGGACTTTCTAATATTAACAGATCTTCCTTTACATACACGGCAACTTCAAATCAAACAACTTTTACCGGATCTGATAATGATTCGAATACTTTAGCATATACACAAAATAACTTAGATGTATATCTTAATGGTGTTTTCTTAGATCCTTCTGACTATACGGCTACAAATGGAACTTCTATAGTTCTTGATTCTGGTGCTGCAACTGGAGATACGTTATCAATAACCGCATTCACTTCTGCTGGACCTCAAGGTACTCAGGGCACTCAAGGTACTCAGGGCATTCAAGGTACTGATGCGTCTGACCTTGCCGCACAAGGTACTCAAGGAGCCACAGGACCAACTTCTACTTTTGATAGTTTATCAGCAAAAACATCTGGAACTGGAGATTATTCAACTTCGGGCGATCTGGTAGCTGGTAGAGGGTCTGGTGGTGTTGCTCTTACCGTTAATGATGGATATGGAGATGCAAACGTGACATTTAATCACCAAGATGGAACTCCAGAACAGAATGGTAAAGCGGGAAGAATCGAAGTTAACACTGACTCGACTAGTGGTGATGCACTAATGACTTTTGGACTTGGTAGTGCTTCATCTGGAGTCGCAGCGGATGTCACTCAAATTCTTCAATTGAGCTCCAGTGAATCCACTTTCTCTGGATCTGTTGGTTTTAGTACAACAGTTACTTTTGATTATACAACGACTTATGGACCAAACAGCAATAGCAACACTTTATTAATAGGTGGTAATAGTTACGCAGGTAGTAGTACTCAATCACATATACTTACTACGGATGGTAACCTTTATGTTGATTCTGCTGATGGAAGTTATGGCGTTTATTCTAATTGGAATGGAGGAACAAACGGTACTTATTTTGGAGACGGTGGCGCATCACAGATAGGTCGCGTTGATGGTAGTGGAAACGCAACATTCACAGGTAACGTTACTGCCTATTCTTCCGATAGAAGATTGAAAGAAAACTTCAAGAATATCGAATCACCATTACAAAAAGTTTCTAGATTAAATGGTTATGTTTTTGACTGGAAGGATATGGTAAAAGATCTTGGTTTCAACCCCACTTTGTTTAAGAATGATATTGGTTTGATTGCTCAAGAAGTTCGAGATGTTATTCCTCAAGCAGTTGCTCCAGCACCATTTGATTTCAAATGGAATGATGATTTGAAGATGGATGTTTCAAAAACTGGAGAAGATTATTTAACTGTCCAATATGACAAACTAGTTCCTTTATTAGTAGAATCAGTCAAAGAACTGAAGAGAGAGAATGATAAATTGAAGAAGCGTTTGGATGATTCTGGAATATCATAATAAGTATCATATTTAAAAATGACAATTTACAATAAATAATTAAAAAGTAGATGAAATGACGACAAGAACTCTTAGTCTTGCAGGATTTGCTACCGCTCTCCCTGGGCCCGATAATGTAGCTAATCTTAATGTTGGAGTTGTTACTGCAACCGCATTTACTGTAGATGGTAACGTTGGTATTGGTACGGATAATCCTACAGAGAAACTTGATATTATTGGCGATGTTGCGATTAGGGATACAGCACCCGCATTATACTTTGACGAAACAGACACCAATACAACTGCAAAACTTATAGTTTCTAGTGGTGATTTGTATGTTCAGGCAGGTGCTGCTGGGAGTGGACCTGCAACAAGTAGCGGTGATATTCGTTTCACAGGATATAATGCTACAGACGTAAATGTATTTCAGGTTAGAAGTGGTGGAAGTTATCGGGATATATGGCACTCAGGTAACGCTGGAACAGGTTCTGGTCTAGATGCCGACACTGTTGATGGCATTGAAGCATCAAGTTTCTTAAGGTCTGATGCTGCTGACACCACGACTGGTAATATTACGATCTCAAAATCTCTTCCAAAGTTAATTTTAGATAGTCCAAACACTGGAGACAATTGGACCGATCAAGGTGCTCAAATAAGTCTTGGTGAATCTGGTGACGGCGGTTCTGCTGCTCTTCATTTGACATACGTCGGGAATGGATATGGATATATCGGTATGGGAGCAATTCCATCAACAGGTATTCCCCCATTTTCTGCAATTAGATTTAAATACAATGCTGATGAATTGTATTTTTATAGCAATCCATCTATTGCTGGTAGCACTAACTGGCACTCAGGCAACGACGGGGCTGGGAGCGGGTTGGATGCTGATACTCTTGATGGACAACAACCCAGCGTGACTGTTGTAGGTAACAGTATCGTTCAGCGTCACTCCAGCGGCTACATCTACGCCAACTATTTCAACACAACTCCTAACGACGTTACAAGTGGAGTAACTAAAGTCTGTGTCGAAACCGGCAATGATGGATTTATCCGTCACGGCACCCAGGCTGCTATTCAAGAATTTATTGGAGCCGGAAGTGGTAATGGTCTAGACGCCGACACTGTTGATGGTATTGAAGCATCAAGTTTCTTAAGATCTGATGCTGCTGATGTATCTACAGGAAATATTGCGTTTAATGGAACGCTTGCAACTTTTGATCCTCCAGGAGGTGGAGGTGGAACTGATACTGCTACAGATGTTGCAATAGCATTTGAAAGTGGTCACAGAATTGCTGGATGGAACAACGGATATATCCGAACTTTGTTTGAGTGGAACGCTGCCTCTGACATTGAAATTGGCCAAAGTGGCACATCTCTTATTGGCGGTATCAACCTGCTTCCAGGATCTAGTGGCAGCGCCAAAGTTAATGGAAATAGAATTCTTACAGTTGCTGATGAAGGAACTGGTGGTCTAGACGCCGACACGGTTGATGGCATTGAAGCATCAAGTTTCTTAAGATCTGACGCTGCAGATACTGCTTCTGGTGTAATCACATTTGATGATGATGTTTCTGTTGCAGATAAGATTATTCACACTGGTGATACCAATACTGCTATTAGATTCCCTGCTGCTGATACCTTTACAGTAGAGACTGCTGGTGTTGAAAGACTTCGTATTAATTCTGATGGATGTGTTACAAAACCTACTAATCCATGCCTCAAAACATTGAGTGGCGATACATATGCTTCTACTGCCAATTTACACACATCACCTGCTGTATCAGTTTTACAGGCAGGTACGGATATTAATATAGGCGATACAGGTTGGACAACTTCTGGCACTAATGCATATTCTTTTGTATGTCCTGTAACTGGAATTTATGCAGTTCATGCTCACGTATCTTTGGGCAACATCAGTGAAAATGTCAGAACTATTTGGTCAATGGCATACACTCTCGGCGGTGGTAATTTTCCATTAGCAAATTATGTTGAAGTCATAGACGTAGTGTTAGATGATTATATGAACTATAGTTATTATGAGGACTGGTACTTTACCGCAGGAACAAGAGTAGCAATGGGGAAAAATGCTACTGGATCTCAACCTGGATATGGTTTCCACTGGGGTATTCGTCTAGCTCAGTGATATAAGGGTAATCGATTTACTCATTGTCGCATAATAAATAATACGTCTAAACTTGTTGATTCTAAATAAATAACTAAAAAGTAGATGAAATGACAAGAAATCGTGGTCTTGCAGGATTTGCTTCTGCTATCTCTGGTCCTGTTAATATACCGGACCTTAATGTTGGAATCATTACTGCAGCTAGTGGCAATATAACTGGCAACCTTGGTATTGGTACGGATAATCCTACTGAAGAACTACATATTGCTGCAACGGTTCCTACAATTCGATTTGAAGATACCGATCATGGATACGCTGGCAGAATCCTACAGAGTGGTTCTTCTCTATACTTAGACGCCGACTATAGTAATGTAGGTTCTGGTGCAATTAGGTTTAGGGTTGGTGGAGCAAATGAAAAAATGCGCATCGACTCCAGCGGCAACCTTGGTATTGGAACTAATAATCCTTCTCTGAAATTAGAAGTTGCTGGTAGTGCTGCATTTAGTAACAATGTTGGCATTCAAACTGACAACATAACTCGCGGTGATCTTGTAGGAGCAGGAAACTCTTTTGTTGGAATGTATATTGGTGATGGTTTCTTGGCATTCAGCACGTCTTTAAGTAGATCTGATGGTTATTATATTTCAACCAGTATCAACGCACTCAATGCTGGACCAGTTACTCTTGGTTCAACGATGACGATTGATGGAACTTGGGTAATCGTATAAGGAGGTAATATGGGAACTCTTAATTTAGGTGGTGCTACATTATCAGCAAGTGGGGGAAATTGGACCGATGCTCCTGCTGGAACTATTATTCAAATGGCAAGTGCCTCATCAGGTCCTGCACGACAAACAATTGCTTCAGCAAGTCCAACAGTAATAACTGGATTATCAGTTGATTTTACTCCAAGGAGATCTGACAGTAAGATTGTAATATCTGCATTTGTATCATCTAGTGTTGTTCATGTTTGTGGTTTTGGCGTATTT
>Ga0213858_10000062_pt1 | contig 45171 bp, 52 predicted proteins | sample PICome_FD_160122 | JGI IMG/M metagenome (GOLD analysis project Ga0213858, IMG submission 160122) | Coastal seawater microbial communities near Pivers Island, North Carolina, United States - PICO245 | ecosystem: Environmental > Aquatic > Marine > Coastal | place: USA: North Carolina | collected... | reverse complement strand
GAAGTCCCTCTAGCCGCTGCCTGAGCAGTTCTTTCGTCACGGTCAGACCGCCTTAGGACTTTTTGTAGTTCCGCTTGTTCCTCAGGAGTAGGGGCTTGTCCAGGCGTGGTAGAAAAAATGGCTTCAGATCCTTTAATTTTCGTTCTCTTTTTTAATCCTTTCGTTTTCTTTTTTAAGAAACTTCTGAATTTACCAGGAGACTTTGGCTTGGTTGTTTCCGGTTGTTCAGTTGTACTGGTTGTTTCCGGTTGTTCAGTTGTACTGGTTGTTTTATTTTCCATACCAGGATCTGTATATTCTTCTTCAACTAGCTGTAAAGCAAAATTAAAGTAAGCAGTATGGAGGGCTTCATCCTTTCTACCCTTACCCCATCTCTTAGCACCTTTCTTTCTGCACTTGACAAGAGCACCAGAGGCATAAGCCGAAGGCCATACCGAGTAACGAGACTTTACCTTGCGATAGCACGCATCTTTCTTACCTGATTTCTTCTTTTCATTAATCATCTTCTTTTCCTCTTTGGTTTATCTGTGGGGACATATGTGGGTTTGGCAGCGCCAGATTTGAATCGCTGGTTAGGATCAGCTTTTCGCTTTCTTCTTTGTGCGGACTTTCTCTGTGCTGGAGTCATTGAAGCTCTCTTGGAAGAGGACACACACTTTGGGGTGCTTTTTTGCCCAGGCTGACGAGCACAGGGCTTACCAGAGACTACCTGCACCCACCCAGGCTTGCCTCCTTTTGATCGTGAGTTACCGAACCATGCGCGTAGACCTTCTTCACTAAGTTGCTCCATAGTTTCGCGTAGCTTTCTTTTCTTTTTGACACAGTTGGGGTAACGCTTACCGAACATGGTTTTCATGCCTTTTTTCTCGTATCCAGGCCAGCACTTCTCAGAAAGAAATTGTCCAAATTGTTTATACGCTGTGTGTGCGAAATCTAAGTCCTCTCCCTGAGTTCCCGACGTATCGACAGGTTCTTCTTTTTTTACCGCTTGGGGTTTTTTTTCCTGAGGTTTTGAAATCGTCTCTGTAGCCTTGTCTTTGAGTTTGTCTTTGAGTTTGTCTTTGAGTTTGTCTTTGAGTTTGTCTTTAGCCACATCTTTAACTTTTTCTTTGGCTTTTTTCTTCGCCAACTTTCCTACAAAAGACCTAATCGCAGAGCTAGCCGCTCTAACCCCTCCAGCAGTAAGTCTTCCGATTCCAGCTATGATTGGTGCAAGTTCGTCAATTCTTTCGGATTCGCTCATTGATTTCTCCAGGTATGTCGATATAATATGTAGCTGACCCACTAGGTTCGTTGTCTCTTTCCCGCACCAAAAAATGAATATTTTCTACCTACACGAATGCCCTCAACAAGCAGCCATCGACCATGCCGATGTTCACTGCTCCAAAATGATGATTGAGTACGCTCAACTGCTGTCCACCGCACACCGTGTGACAGACAGTCCCTGGGCTGAAGACTGCTACCAGATTGCACACAAGAACCACCCCAGCACCATCTGGGTCCGTGAGTCTACTGACCACTACACTTGGCTCTATGACCTGTGGCACAACCTCGCCAATGAGTTCTTCATGCGTCGAGGCAAGGACCACGCTTCCTGGACCAAGCTCAAGCATGTCCTGTGCCATAACCCTCCCCACCTTCCCCGTAACGGCTTCACGCCTCCTCCTCAGTGTATGCCTGACGAATGCAAGCGTGACGACACCGTAGAGGCTTACCAGGGCTACTACGTCTACAAGAAGCTCGTCGAGGGCAAGCGTATCACCTGGGACTGGGACCTTGGTGGCTGTGTTCCTACATGGTTTCAAGAGAAAGCTCTTGTACTTTCTGCCTGAGAGGTTATAATAGACGCATGACTGACCCCAACCAAAGCAGACACCTCTTCTACTATCTCACTACGACCTCGTACCACGTTGCGCCTGTACTCATCTTCCAGGAGTATGAAGATGCTAGAGACTTTCTAGCTAAGAACCGATATCGTGGGTATGTGATGAATACCTGCTGGGGCTACAAACCTGAGGGTTATCAGGTTGAGCGTGATCTAGTAGAGGATCATCTAGAAAAAGACTGAATAAAAAACTCCTGAGTGACTAAATAAAGTAGACACTCAGGAGTTTTTTTAATGCCAGTATTTCAAAATGTATCACTTAACACGGGAAACAGCCCGGAGACTATCAGAGACTTCTTCCGCAACCCTTTCGCCCCAGGCCCTTCACCCGACGTAGCTCACGTTACACTTCCTGATGATACTATCCCAGTATTCATTGTTTTAGGTGATAGTACGTCAATGGGTACGCCGGGAACCGACGACTCACTTTTTGTTCCAGAGACGTATCAACCGTATATTGATGCTCAAGGCGATGATTGGCCTCAAACCGCATTTGATGGTTCTGATATAGGATACTTTTGGAATAAGTGGATGTCAACTTCCGATGGTGGGGTGACCTTCGACAAACCAATTCAATCTCTCATTGATTGGAGCACTTCTGGTGATGCTTTCCATCCTTTGCACCCGAGGCTAGGAGGTGATTCGTTTGGCAGCTTCACTTACGCTCCTTCTGGAGACGGCTCTGTCGGGGTAGCTGAAGATATTGTTGCCAATGGCAAAGGCAAGCCGGGTAACATAAGTCCCATTTGGGATTTATTTAGATCAATGAAAGGATTGTTCAAAAAGGCTAACGGGGAGATCATACCTCCGCATATCATTATCTTGGCCTACGCTAGTCAGAGGCTTGGCACTCCAGGGTTAGGTCCTTACACTTATCCGCCTGACCTCATTGGAACCTGGGATTACCATGCGGACGTTACAGACGCCGGACTTGTTAACCAAGGAGCTACTTTTAAGGCATTAAAACAGGTTCATATAAAACCCGCTGTTGATCACATTGTCAACACGATGGGCAAAAATCCTGTTTTGGCTGGAGAGATTTTCATGATAGGTGGTTCAGAAGCGCAGATTGGGCGGTTCCCTGAAATAGAAAATGTGCTTTCAGCTACTCAAACCTACTTGACTCACATGGACGCAGTATCCTACATCATTAATAATGATGTACAGTTCCCTTCTGTCATGTACGAGCCTTGGATTGGGGGTCTCCAAGAATACGATAAAGAGAGGTTAATAATTTTACAGAAGGCTATTAAAGGTCTATTTGATGATGGGCTTAGATCTAAAGTGTTCTTAAATGATCTGACACGCGCTGGAACTGATGATGTCCACTTTATGCCTCTAGCGTACAAGCTTTACGGGGAACGCTTCGCTTCGGCATACTTGGGTATGTGTAGAGCTAGGAAACCCATCTTAGCGCCCACAATGGGTAATATTCGATACGACTCTTGACCCCACAAACAATTTGAAAGATATCGGACCCCAGGCTTGAAATAGCTTGGGGTTCGGTTATAATGGGGGCATGAAGAACACCGACTACACATTCGATTTCCCTGCGCCCGACGAATCCTACAAGGATGTTTTCAACATGGTCTGGTATGAGGCTGGACGCCGTTACAAGATCTACTCGAACGAGGAGGCTGCTGTCTGGCGTGTCATTCGACAGCGCCCGAAGGGCACCTGGGAGGTCATCGAGGAGTATGACTCCTTATACAGCGCACTTTATGCTATCAGTTCCTACAAGGGTCCCTGCGAAAAGGAGACGATGGAGCTTTACGAGGTCATCCGAGAAACCCTTGCTGCTTGAACTTATGCTTACCGAACTACAATACAACGAACTTGAAGACCGTTACGGCAAACTTATTTACAAGATTGCACACTGGATTAGTGGTGATAAGGCCACAGCTACCATTGAAGACAATGTGCAAGACCTGTGGCTTGTTCTCTTTGAGACAATCAATACGTTTTCCCGTCTGAATGAGGAGGACTACCCTGGTGGGTACGAAGACTTCAAAGACACGGCTCATTGGAACAAGTATGTCAAGACTGCTCTGTGGAACAGCAAGAACAGCAAAGGCACTAAGATTGCACAACGATACAACATTACCAGGGACACGGTGTCTACCTGGGAAAACAGTGAGGTCATGGAGAAGGAGGACTACTCGTTTGAGTCTGTTGATTTCGATATGTTCCTTGAGGATCTTCCGAAGCTATTGAATGAGACTGAGCTACGCGCTGTGCGTCTCCTTGTGGAAGATCCTACCCTGATCACTGAGCAAGGTGACACTAACCGAAGCGCATTGGCTAGGGAGATGGGGATTGCGTGGGCAGAAGCTGACAGCACCCTTAAAAGTATTGGAGCAAAGCTCCAGAACCAGCTATAAAGAACTAAGTATGGAAAAAATTTATATTAGCGGACAGATCACTGGACTGAAGAAGCAAACCTGTTACAATAACTTCGAGACAGGTATCATGAAGCTCAGGCGCATCGACAAGTTTGGAGTCAGCCCTTACCAGGGAGACGAAGGCAAGACATGGGCAGAGTACATGAAGCGAGGTATCGAGACAATGATGAATTGTGACGGTATCTTCATGCTGTCAAACTGGCGCGAGAGCAAGGGAGCGAACATTGAACGTCACCTTGCCATGCAGCTAGGAATGAAGGTATACTACGAAGATTTGTTTGACCAAGGACACTACGAGAAAGAAAACAAATAAAGCAGCAATTTTTGCAACAAAAACAACACACTAGAAACCTATTATATTATTCTTCAGGAGATAAGATATGAACGACAGAACGATGGGGCTTATGTTAGGAGCCGTAGGAGCAGTAGCATTCAACCTAGGCTTTTCAGCGGGTAAACATCCAGACGATTACATCCCTGTCTGGACAAACCAAGAGGGGGGAGACATTAGCATGATGATCAACACAGACGAGATTGATAGAGTCATCCCAGTCTTTGAGACAGACATTGCTATGGGTAAAGGAGATGAAGCTCATTACCTGGAAGTACACTTCTCCGATGGAAAGATGTACAAGATCTACGAAGACTTCGATGAGTTCATGTCCCGAGTAAGGAACTCAAGACGATGAAGGTAGTAGCAATTATAGAGTCTAGTCCGTCTCGCATAGGACCAGATGACATGAGATTAGCTGCTGTGTGTGAAGACTGGACCGCAGCAGAACAAGAGAAGGCAAGGCTCATGGAAATAGGTTCCATGAGTAAGTTTTACCTTATCGAAAAGACAGTCACAAGGAGGAAAGACAAATGAGCCACACAACATTTTACACGGTGACCTGTGATCAAGACGATGACTGGACACGCATATGCCATAACAACCAAGTAGCACTTGACATCAAGGCAGACATGGAAGCAAAACATGCACCGAACACATACACAATAGCAACAGTAGATTTGTCGGGGGATGCCAATGCAAACCTAGCTACTGTTTATTGTCAAATGGCAGACATCACTAACCCAGCAAGCAACGGAGAATGGACATGACCAAACTAGTAAAAACAATCGCGGCTCTAATCGTAGGAGCCTTAGCAGGTATCATCTTCATGTATGCAGCAGCAGAAAGAGTACACCTAGAAGAACAATGCCCAGAATGCACACAAGAACCATGTCATGAAGAACCATGCGAAAACTGTGTAGAGGACAAATGACATGTACGCATACAGAAAGAAAAACAAAGTAGATAGCACTCTGGTTCTAGCCACAAGCGTATACATGCTCTTTGCTGGTCTACTCTCACATGTCCTTCTACACCTACAATGAGGTATAGAAAAAGGAAGAAAGAGATACGCAAAAGGAGAAAAGATGCTCTCCTCAAATATAAGGATGTACACACACCCAAAAAGTCAAACTCAATAATATGCCCCATCTGTTCACATTCACATCCAAGAAAGATAGCATAACCAAAAAGTCAAACTATACATGGCTGGAAATACTGGTTTTTGCTTGACCCAAACCAAACCCAAATTCCCACAAAAACTCAGAATTAGTTCACAAACTAGTTCCAAGTTCACCCCAAACCATCCCCAAAAAGTCAAATGATAGGTATAACCCCACCCCCCACACATAGTTCAAAGCATAGTTGGATTTCATTGTTTTTTACTTGCATGGTGGCTCTAATTATGGTAATTGCCTGAATTGAGAATTAGATAAAATCCTCATTTTTGACCCCGTGAGTTAGGGGTGCTCTAAGGGCTAGATACCGAAAAAGTCAAATTTATTGCCCAATAGTCCAAAGCTACGCCTCTAAGGCAAGGAGCCCTGATCAATTAAGACCAGGGCTCCCTTTATATCCAAAAAGTCAAACTTGACCTTAGCATGATCCTCAGCCACCATCATCGGGCCATGCATCCATGCTAGTTCTAGGTATCTCGAATGTATGTCCCACAGGAGATATACCTAACCAATCAGTTCCTAATTGGATCCCCTTGTTCTGGAACATTCGCGCAAGATCTAGGACAGTAACTTCCTGTATCTTAGCATTAGACTCGTACATGTAGCTACTCAGATCATTACGATCAAAGCTAATGCCTTTTATTGTGTTGTCTTCAATGACAAAGCATAGTTTATTCATATAGGATAACCTCCCATCTATTATAGTCGAGAGGCTATCCTATTTCACTACTAATTAGGTATCGTGCCGTCCGTTCATGTAGTAGTTAAACGCTTCGTGGCCTTTAAGATCGCCATACACTACTTCGATAGCATACTGCACCTCCATAAGCCTTAGCATAAACTCCTCTTGGCTAATCAGTACGTTATCATTTCCCTCCCAGATGTTCATACCATCACTAGCGTTCTCAAAACCAGTATAGCTAAGGAAATGGAGATCGAAAAAGCTAGTAGCTAGTGCATAAGGATCATCGGTATAGATATCGGGCCATCTATGTTTCTTAAGCATTAGAGAACCGATATGCTTTTCTACTCGTTCTCTTGCTCCCGTGTTAGTGTTGTCGAGGTTACTAAGGACCTGCTTACTAGCAGCGTCCCAATCGAATTCTTTAGTGATTAGATTAGTCATTAGTTATCTCCTTTGTTGTTCCTAAGGTTCTGCTTGAGCTTACGCCGAACGAAACGGCTATCGCTCTTCTTAGCCCTATGCCTACGCTTAGTAGACATACCAAAGCGATTGCAGCACGGGCACTTGAAGCCCGCACCACCATGAGAGGCCCTGATGGCCTTGGAATCGGTCTCTGCGTAGTGGCGCATATGTGTATGGTACTCTATTCATCGGCTCCCGTGGGCACCTTTCTCCAATCTATGTAGGCAAATTTTTGAGGGTAAGTCCGTGAGAAATATGAACTTAGGTCGGTCGCGCCCGGCGGCTCCCGCCCCAAAGGGCAAGAGCAAATCCCGAAAATCAGTGGGAGAGGAAGCGAACGGTCATAGAAGATTGCCAGCAAGCAGCACAATCGGCACAGGAAGCGGCCTTGCCTGTTTGTTCGGGGCAGTCGAATGATTGACCCCGAAACTTTTCTTCTGCCGCATACCATTGGGTAGGGCCGCAGCTATCATTGTTGCCAGAGAGGCGAACAGCCCAACGGTCGGGATACCGCAGGTTCATAGCCATAACCTCACGCCCAATCCTATCAACGCGAGCGGTATAACCCCAAACGTGTAGGTTAGGGTGAATGCACATAAGGCCATCCCAAAAGCGAACATAGTCGATGCTATAGAAGTCGCCTAGAACGTGCAAACGAATAGCGACCTTATCATGCTTGGAGCATAGTGCTGCCACTTCTTCGGTAAGCTTATCCTCTAGCAAAGGGCCATGCTCGAAACGGTGAGCAAAGGGCATATTGTTACCATAACAATCATCCCAATGGTGACAACTAGTGGGACAAGTAGCACGCTCGGTAAGCGTTAGCGAATAGATATAAGCGCCACTCCACTTGCCTTTTTTGATCTTACGGCCAAGCTTCTTGTTATTGCCCCCAGGCTTGAGAATGTTCTTGGCTTCCATCGGGCGTTTGATGCCCTTCTTGTAGAGAGTAGTGGTCTTCATGCCCTCAGTATACCACACCCGCAAGGGATTTGGCGTGTGTTCCTCGGTTTTCTTTTCGGTCCTAAGTGCCTGTGGTATATGAACTTAGGGCGGGACGCCCCGGCGGCGAAGCCGCCCAAGTCCACAAAAACCCCCCGAAAGATCGCACTCGGTTAGGATCTTTCGGGGGCAGTGGGAGGGAGCGGGTCGCGAGTAAAACTCTAGCTCACCCGCTCCCTGTCATCTATCAGCCCTGGTTGCTCAGGTGACGGGGAAGCTCATCCCCCTGCGTGGCAGAGTGAGCCGCATCGGCTCCGATGTGTCGGGCATCCTTGAAGTTGCCCTCGCGAGGAAGGCATCGGCGCACCTCCTTGTACGCTTCGAGGATCTGAAGAGACAGGTAGGTCGGGCTACCGTCAAGCTGAACGTCCTTCTTGGTGTCGCGATAGACACGGGCGAAGATGTCGCCAAGCTGAACGGAGATACCCTGAAGTTGCGCCATCGTGGCGTCGTTGCTGAAATCTTTCATGCGTGTATTATACCTCGGTTTGGTGTGATTGTCCAGGAAGAAAGGGGAAAAGATCAGTAGTCGTAAGTCTCGTCCATGCCGAAACCTGCGGACCCGAACGCTTGCTCATCATCGGCAAGATCCAGGTATTCGTGGGATTCCTCCCATCGCCAGTCTGCGTCCGCATCGGAGACCTCATCCCAATCGACGTAGCTGTCCGCTTCGTCCATCGGTTGGTCCCACTCGGTCACGGGCTGTCGGTCGGTCGGAAGGGTGGGGTCGAAACCCTCGGGGTAGTCGTTTTCGTTCATGTGTGCCATTGTACTCTATTTATCGGCTCAGGTGGTGAACTATCTTGAGTCTAGGGGGGAGAAATTTCGTGCGTAAGTGTCTGTCGTATATGGACTTGCGGCGGTCGCCGCCGGGGGCCGAAGCCCCCTCGTCAACTAAATCAGCGGATTTCTTTGACGAACCTGTTCAGATCGAACGGGTGCAGCGTGGTGTAAACGCCCTCGTAGAGACGCAGGAACTTAGCCCTGGCAAACTTGTAGAGGTAGGTGATTTCTTCGATCGCCTCTTGCTCATCCCACATGCTACCCCAGCTTTGAAGCTCATGAACTAGAGCGTAGATTTCCATGTCCCGCTCATAGGTGTCCCACGCATCGTTCTTGATGTCTTCTAGGGCTTCCTGTAGCTCAATGTCCCGCGCATCGTCTTCAGCTTGGGAGATGGCATCGTTTAGACCATCGTGCAGGATATAGTTTTTGGTATCGAACATGATCAGGAAAACTTAAGGGTGTTAGTGAAAGTGGAAGTAGGAACATACTTCTGCCAAGAATTGGGGTCCGCTGCCTCTGCAGCCTCCTCAGCCATCTCGGCAAGAAGATTGTGGAAATAGTCCACCCCACGCCCGATTTGAGCGGTAGACATGAAATCAAACTCACGGGGACGGAATCCCCACGCCTCCTTTTGGAGGTCAGAGTAAAGGGAGATGAGTTCCTCGCGGCTGTAGTTCTCAGTGCTCATGCGTGCCATTGTACTCTATTTATCGTCCTAGGTGGGGGTGTTTCTTGAGTTCCTTTGGATCTTTTTTCGTTCGTAAGTGCCTGTGGTATATGGACTTAGGGCTGTCGCCCCCGGCCCGCCCCTGCCCCGAAGGGCAAGGGCAAACCTCGAAAGTTTAGCTTTCTAGAGCGTCGATGTCTGCGTCAGGGAGAAGGTCCCCCACAAGGTCACCGAGGATCTGTTCGATTTCTTCGAGCGTGAGTTCTTCGTCCATAGTAAAGCCACCCGACAGGTTAGAGAGTTCGTCCATCAGATTAGAAAGGTAAGAGAGATCCAGAGAGCGGCAGTGCCCAGGACTGCCAGGAATTCGAGGGCGTTGTTCTGTTCTTCCATCAGACCCAACCTCGCGGGCCACGGAGTTCGGCCATATCGGCCAGATTCTGCTCGTAAGCCGAACGCTGTTCAGCAGCCATCTCCTCAGACCTGCGCTTGGCCTGAGCAATGCCAGCGTCGATGAACGCCTGAGCGTCAGCCTCGGAGCAGTGCCAAGAGAGGTTCTTCTGGTGACCGTTGAAGGTGACACGCCACGCAGCCCACACGGTGATCCCGTTGCTGTCCTCAGCTTCGAGGTGCCAGGAGTCGCCGTTGCAGTCGATGTTCTTCTCGTTCTTCATGCCCCTATTGTACTCGATCTTGCTCCTCAGGTGGTGAACTATCTTCGTTCTGAGGGCAGAAACTTTCGGTCGTAAGTGTCTGTGGTATATGGACTTACGGCGCTCCGCGCCGGGGCCTGAGCCCTCCCCAGTCAAGAGAAGAGCCCAGGTTTTTTTCAGTCGGGTGTCTCGAAGGTCACCGTGATATTCGATGCGTCTTGCATCTCTTCGTCCAGACCCAGCCACTCACAGGCGGCTTGGTCCATCTCTTCGAGGAAGTCCTCCAAATCCTGACCACCCAGGATAGAACCAAGCGAGAGGGTATGCTTCAAGACATCACCTCACTAAGCGGGCAGGGATCAAAGAAGATATCCCGCTCGATGCCAAGACCCAGAGGACCAGAGATAGAGGCGAGATCCGAGAGCATGACATAGCCAAGCTCAGGGTAACCCATGCCCATATCACACCACCCGAACATCTGGAGATCATCCCCCACACGCTCGGCTTCTGCGATGTACCAAGTGGCAGCACCGCACGGATCGAAGAACTTCCAGCGAGCCTGTAGGTCAGGCTTGTCCTTGACACCATCACATCCCCACAGGATCATCTGTCGGAAGTGCTCCGTGTTCGTGACTTGGGGGTAGGCATCGCTTTTGTAGATCGTTTCTGTCTTCATGCCTGTATTGTACTCGATCTTGCTCCTCAGGTGGTGATCTATCTTGAGTCTGGGGGCAGAAACTTTCTCTCCTAAGTGCTTGTGGTATATGGACTTACGCGCGTCCGCGCCGGGGCCGAAGCCCCCGATGTCAAGCGGACTCTTGGTTTTCCTCCTCTCTTTTGCTCAGATGCGAGAGGTGAATGGCGGACTGCTGGCGCACTTCCCACGCGAGATCATCTGCCAGCATGAGGATATCGTCGGTGAACATGGTCACCTCGATATCTTCCATATCGTCCCCATTGAAGAAGTTCCTGCGCTTGGCCCTAAGAGTGATCCAACCTCGGCCATCGCTGGAGTGGTGAACTTCGGGAAGGACTTCGTGAACGTCATGAATGTTGAAGCTAGTCATACGCTCCCCGAAGGGAGCCGCTCAGGGCCTAAATGCTATTTAGACTCGCCCTGACGAGTGGGGGATCATCAGGCCCCCATGAAGCGATGGTTTGAGCCGTTGGGCGTCACGAACTGGCGAGAGTTCTTGAGGTGACGATTCCAGTAGGCTTTGCACGCATCGCGTGTACCGACCTTGATGGTCTTCTGAGTCTTCACATCCACGATGCTATAGATGGCAGACGAGGCGCTGCCATTCCCGATGCGGAACATGACGGCGTTTTGGTTGGAGCGGACGATGTTGGTGATGTCGTTGAACATGATCTGATTTTGGTTGATGTTGGATGAGTGGGGTCTCCCCCGTGTGAGCCCCATTATACCCTGGGGCGTTGGGCATTTCAATTCATTTCGGCGTTCTTTTTCGCGTCAGCGGCCCAAAGGGCGTCGGTCTTCTTGATGCCCGCTTTGATGGCAGCATCCATAGGATCCGTCAGATCGGGCTGAGAGATTGCCATCTTGAACAGGATGAGCGCCTCGGTAGCCGTCTGGCTGATGTTGGCCTTGCCGAACTCCCACCCTGCCAGGAAGATCTTGTCCATGAGGTCGAAGTCGGCGTCGGTGAGGTTGCTGTCTGCGTTGGGATTCATCATGCCCCTATTGTACTCGATCTTGCTCCTCAGGTGGTAGCCTTTCTCCGTTCTGAGGGCATAAAATTTCGCTCGTAAGTGCCTGAGGTATATGGACTTACGGCGGTCGCCGCCGGGGCCTAAGCCCCCCAGGTCAAGGGTTTTGCCAGCAAAGGTTGCAGAACCAGAGGTCACCTAGTGCCCGCAACTTAGCGCGAGACAAGGACAGCCTAAGCCGCTCCGCTTGGAACCACTTGTCCTGAGACCAGAAGACGCTATCGTCTAGCACCTTGCCAGAGTAGAGGAACGGTCCAGGCTGTCCGAAGAATACAGAGCGCAGGGCTCGGTCTTTTTGATCTTGGTTCATTGTGCTTTCTCTGCCATGCTGAAATCAGTCTCGCAGTCCTCGCAAATGTCGATCCAGATATAGCCCTCGCAACGCTCAGACCACGGTTTCTCTTGGTCGCAGCACTCGCAGATTATGCTAGTGCGATCCACATACGGTTTTCCGATCATTACTCGACCTCCTTGATGAAGATGGTCATGTAATCACACGCCGCTTGCCAGTTGGCGACGGCACCCTTCAAGGGCTCTTCCACCCAAGGGTAAACCTTGCCAGCCGTCAGCGCCATCCTGCCGTTGGCGTAGGCCCTAGCCTTCTCCTCGCTGTCGAACAGCTTGAAGCTGGAGATGCCGTAGTTGTCCTCACCCTCGACCACCGTGTAAACTGCTTTCTTCATGTGTGCCATTATACCCTGCTTCGATCAGCCAAGCAAGTCCATTCGACGAATAATCACATCTTCTTCCCAACCTCCCCAGATTCGAACCTCATCCTCGGTGCTCGTGCCAAGCTTCTGGTAGACCTCGTCGATGGACTCCTCTTGCTGGGTCATGTAGCCCTCAGCGAAATCTTCGGCCTTCCGCGAGGACAAAAAAAGGTGATACTCTCGGATGCCAACGTGGTGCTCGAAGATCTCGACGCTGTAGACTGTTTTGTTCATGAGGTAGCGTTACGCTTGAGCCACTTGAGCGCACCGCTCCGAGTGCAGAAGCTGGTGTAATGGCCCTCGGAGGAGCGCCCGATGTGGAGGTCCTGGATGTGGACCCCAGGAGAGTGAGAGATGGTCCAGGTCACGCCCTTGGCGTCCGTGATGCTCTTAGTTGCTTTCATGGTGTGCATTATATCAGAAGATGCCGAGGATGGCAAGGCCAGCGAGCAGAATTCCCTGAGATTTCAGAGCCTTTTTCTTCGTGCTCGGCTTGATCGTCTCCTCACCGAAGCGAGCATCAAGGTAGATCACGAGGCTAACGACGAAGAGGAGAACCAGGAGGGTAGCGGTCTTGCTGTTCATGCCCCTATTATAGCACGATCCCCAGGGAATGCAACCCCATGCACTAGTTTCCTAGCAGGTTTCTGGCGTGCGTAACCCCCTGCCCCCTATGCACTTAGGTCACCGGAGGATTTGACGTTGATGGGACTCCTAGTAACGCCCAAAGCCACCTATATGCAGGGACTCCTATTACTTTTGATGGGACTCATAATTTAAAAAATTCCCACCCAGATTAAGGGACTCCTAAGCTACATAAGAGTAGAACTTGGAGTTAATTATGAGATACTTAGATAAGTTAGAAGAGGCCAAAGTGGATAAGGGCCTGACAAAGGGCCAAAAATGGGTGGCTAGGGAGATGCGTAGGGACGACACGCCTGATCCGTTAGCTAAGAATAACAGAACCAAAGCTGATAGAGAGCGTGCAATAGAGAAGCTCAAAAGGGACAGAGAAAACCCTGGCGTAGCTAAGGCGGCGACACGTGCTAAAAACCGGGAAAGAGCAAAAAGCCTTAGAATGCAAAAGTTGGCTAATAAAATTACTGGTGACGGTGATCCAAACGAAAAGCCTGAGCCAAACGAAAAGCCTGAGCCTAAGAAGAAGCTCAAAGCGGAATCTTACACTATGCTTGGAGATGTTTTAGCTGAGGCTATGTTAGGAGAAGCTAGGGTAAACAAGAAGATTAAAAAATCTACGGAAGCGATGGGAAGATACATTAGAGGTGATAGGAGGGACGATCAAACTCCTGAGACGGCGAGGGGTAGAGCTCTCAAGGCTGATGAGGATCTTACTACTGGTCAGAAGAGAGCGATGGACAAAGAGGCATTAGCTCTCAGAGCTAAAAATAAGAGAAAGCGCGTTGCTGGCAGACTTAGAACAAGTGCAAATAAAATTTACAAGAATGCTGAGGTTGGAGAGGCTAGTGGTGAGGATCCTGAATCTGTAGCGAAGAAGTCTGAAAGGGCTCACAAGCGCATGAAGACGGCTCATAAGATTGAGGGAAAGGGGTGAGGAGCAAAGTAAATTTTTATAGGCTCGTTGGGTCTATCTTAGCTGAGGCTAAAGGATTCTCTAAGAGACAATTGCATCATATGCAATCTCATAATAAAAATGAGCTTGGTCGTTACGAAGCGAACCAAGCAAAAAGAACTAATCGAGAGATTGCGGACTACATGGATGCTAAGACAAGCTACGACGAGCGAATGGATCCTACCGACTTCCGCCCAACCGCTGACCGTCCTGCCGTCGCGTCAAAAAGAGCGCAACAGCGAAGAGTTGCAAGTACGCTTAGAACAAATGCCGACGAGATGGAAGGGCTAGAAAAAGAATTCACCGACGCGCGAAACGTACATGCAAACCAATCAAGAAAACACCCTTTAAAGAAGGTAACTGATAGCAAGAAAAAATAATTATGACTGAAAGAAATGAATATGTGGATGCCTTAAAAAGTGAGTTCGATGCATACTCCGAGAAGGTAACCGAGATCTTTGATGCATACGAAGCGGGTTTACAACCAGACCCTGAGCCTGTGATTCCGCGTCCAGTTTTACCTGAGGGCTTTAGGGTCCAAGGTAGAGGTCGGACGGTATCACTTAGTTGGAACATGCCTCTCCCCCGTGAGACGCCAGGAGTTCAGGTTCAACGTAAACCTGCGTTCAAGGAAGAGGGTGGTTGGAAGAATCTAACCAACGAAGCTACTGATGGCTGGTCTGATATTATCTCTGAGTCTGAGGCTGAGGTCGAAACTGATTGGATCTATAAGATGCGTGGTTTTGGTTACAAAGCTGATGGTACGCCTCATGCATCACCTTGGAGCGAGGAAGTAACTTATCAGATTGAGATTGATCCTCCTGTACCTCCTCCTAGCTTTGAGTTTATAGCTCTTAGATGTGCCGAAAATACGGCGGCGCAAAACAAGTTAGTAGCTATACCTGCCATGAGAGCCGAGAGAGAAGCTCGGGATTCCATTGGTACAATTGGAGATGTTCGTAGAGGTGACTGGACGGAAGGTGATCTACTTAAAGAGAACCTTGAGTCGGTCGTACCGAAGGGTTACTCTCAGTGGTCCTCTAACCTCCACAAGGACCTCGCACCGCGTCCAGGCAAATATACCTGGAGAAACATCGGAGTGTCGCCAGAGATCCTCCCAGAGCTTGCTAGGCAGCTTAAGTGGGGAACCCGTGAGTTCAATGCTTCTCTGCGTGAGTTCCTACAGTGCGACTTCACAGATATCCCTCGGGAGCACGGTCTGTATGTTTCTAATTATGAAGGAACGAAGGTTGAGGAGTGTACCTTCCTTCGGTGTGGTTCACAGGGAGTTCAGTTCGCTCACCGAGAGCTTCCCTATCAGCAGTACGATGCTGACACGCTTCCTTACCAGTCCAAGCCGTATCACAGCCTTCGCAACAGTCACTTTGTAGACAACGCATACAAGGGTGATCGTCCTAGCTTCAACGCTACTTACTTTGATGCTGGTACGAGCGAGTTCCCAGGTACGCTGATGATTGAGAACTGCTCCTTTGTGGCTGACTGGCCTGAGGCTAGGGCTGACGGTAAGAAGTCTACTGGTGGCTTAGTGGTAACACACGCTCAAGGCAACCCCGATCTCAAGGATCAGTGCATGATGGAGCTAGTTCATATTAAGAACTGCCTGTTTGATTTCACGAAGGGTGATAGAGCGTTGGCTTCACTTCGTTCTGTGGATGAAATTGTCATTGAAGACTCTTGTTTCATTGGTCGTGACCACACGATGCCCTTTATCACCATTGATAAAGACTACGGGCAGATGGGTAACACCAAGACCAAGCTTATCAAGATTCGCAACTGCATCACAGAAGGTGATGTTAAGCTAAACGTGATGACTGGACATGTTGATGACCCTGGTGGTCAGCAGTCTGTTAAGCGGGACATTCACTGTCCTGGTGAGGAAATTGTTGTTGATGGGGTAACTGGCGAGATTATCAGTCGGACAGCCCTAGCTTGAGAAGGAAAACAAAGAGCAGAAAAGAATATAGAAACAAGGACGGTAAGTTTTTTGAGAAGCAAGAAGACTTTCGAAAGAAACTTACCTACCTTACTATACTAGATAATAAGAGGAAGTTCGGAAAGGACTTCAAACATCAAAATCGTAACGATAGGATATAGTGATATGCATGTAGACGATCATTCAGAAAATGAACTTTTGGTTTCGCTAATCATGGCAGACACAGATGTTACAAGAGCGAAGGCAGTTAGGGAAGCTTACTCAATAGATCCCGCCGATGCTCCAACCCTTGACGAGCTTCCCTGAAATTATGAACAAACAAACGTACTTATCTGGCGGTTACCCGCAGGGATCATCAAAATATCGTATGGCTTTAAAGAAATTTGGGCCTATTCCTGCTCCGGTAGCGCCTGTTGTTGAGAAAAAGGCAGCCGTCGAGCCCGTATCTACGAAGAAATCAACAAAAAAAGTAGCTAAAAAGAAGTCTCAGGACTGAAAACAACTATTTTTACTCTTTTATTTGGAGAGGCAACTCAGTATTTGAGATAAATGCCTCTCTATTTTTATGCCAAGAGTCTCTGCCCGCTAATTCTCCTAAAGAATGGTGTACAATCCTTACATCTATGGCTTTATTAGTAAATCCTTCTAGGAAAGCTTTACTTGTATAGTGAATATCGTAAAAATCCCACTTGCCTTCGAAGTATTTCGGCTTCTCTAGCCCAATTTGGCTTATTGTTCTGGCTCTAGCGGCTAAAAACAAACCATCGAGAACAACTACATCCCCAGGAAAGCCGTAAAGGGTGTCTACTGGGTGTATTTGGTCTGGATGAACGTGAAAAACTCTACCTCGATGCTTTCCTGCTCTCCATTTTTCCCGATCCCACCATACAGCATCTTTTCCTAGATCAGTAGTTCCCGCTGGACCGACAAAACCTACATCAGTGGACTCTGTTTCTTGTATAAGTTTATCTACAAAGTCTTCTTTTGGTTCATGAATCTCAATATCGTCATGACAGAAGATGAATAAGTCTTCAGGTTCTGGTTCTGCCTTTTTAAACGCTGTTTCATATGCAGAAAATATGGATCCTTGATTACACATCAAGAACACACGAATACCTAAATTAGAAAAAAAGCTTATTGTCGCGTGTGTTATAGGAGAAATATCTTCTCTTGATCTAGTACATATTACGGCGTTTACATTCATATACTATAATATATTATATTGCGGAATTTTTTATGGAAAAAGAAAAATTATTAGAAGAATTTAGGCGATGTGCAGAGGACCCAGTGTACTTCATATCAAAGTATATTAAGGTTACTCACCCAGTTCGAGGTCTTGTACCTTTTAAGCTCTACCCGTTCCAGGAGAGAATTCTTGGAGACCTACAGGAACACCGATTCAATATTCTTCGTAAGTTTCGTCAGGCAGGATGCACTACCATCGCTGCTGGATGGTCTTTGTGGACTATCATATTTCAGAAGCACAAGTCTGTTGTTATCCTTTCCAAGGGTGATGCTGAGTCTACGGAGGTTCTGGACAGAATCAAGCTCATGTATGACGAGCTACCAGAGTTCTTGAAGCCAGGGATTGTAGAAGATAACAAGCACACGCTCAAGCTCAAGACTAACTCTGTAATTAAATCGAGACCTTCTGGCAAACAGTCGGGTCGATCACTTGCTGGATCCCTACTGATTATTGATGAGGCTGCATTCATTGAAAATATTGATACTATTTGGGCTGCTGTTTATCCGATTATCTCTACAGGTGGTCGTGCTTTCGTGCTTTCTACTGTCAACGGTATCGGTAACTGGTATCATGAAGTTTATCAAAAAGCCTTGGATGGAGAAAACTCCTTCCATCCCATAGATATTCGTTGGCAAGAGCACCCAGAATATAACTTCACACCGGGGTATGAGCATCTGTATGAGCAGATGGCTGAGAAAGACCTTGATATTCACAAGTGGGAAGAGACCACAAAAGCCAACATGCCTACGAAGCAGTGGCTACAGGAGTATGAGTGCAGCTTCCTGGGTACGGGTGACACTTACATTGAGGGTGAGATCCTAAAAGATGTGGCCCAGCAAACGAGCGAGGAGTATTACACAAAGCACAACAACCGTATGCGTGTGTGGCAAGACCCTCAACCACATTACAATTACTTGATTGCCTGTGATACATCCCTTGGTAGAGACCGGGATTACTCTGCTTTTCACATAATAAACATGTATAACGGCCAGCAGGTAGCGGAGTTCTACTCTAATAGAACAGCAATAAATGATTTTGCTCAAATATTAGCTAACGAAGGTATGCTATATAATACAGCTCACATTATTTGTGAGCGAAACACGATAGGAAACAACTTGATCGACTGGCTCTATAATGTCTATGAGTACGAAAACTTGTGGGCAGACGAGAAAGGAGAGATAGGGTTTCAGATCACAGCGAAAAACAGAGAGAGTATCCTAGCTGAGTTGGAGGAAGCAGTCAGAACAGACTTGATAAAAATTAACTCTACTAGGACCTGTGACGAGCTTTTCACGTTTATCATTGGTGAGAACGGTAAAGTTCAGGCAGAAAAAGGGTATCATGATGATCTTGTCATGAGTCTGGCTCTCTCTGTTCACGCCTATAAAAACTTACTAGATACTACGCCTATGGAACTTATGGGTACGAGGCCGATCCCAGGGGAGGCACCTCTTCCAGTGACTAATTCTTATGTGGCTAATATCAAGACCGCTCACGGCGCTCTAAGCAAGGAAGACTACAGATGGTTGATAAAATAGAAGAGAATAACGAAGAGCCTGTTAACGAAAGCGGGTATACAAACTTTGGTGGGTCTGCGGGGCGCTCAGGAACTTACTATACTCCTACAGGCCCCATAGGTAGGTTTTTTGCAAAGTTCTTTGCTACAAAGGCCCAGCCAGCAGTACAGAAGGCATTAGATCAAGGACAGCCTACCGCACTAACTGGAGATACAATTAAGGCTACAGGGGTGCTAAAAGATACTCCGGGTGTTGACAGCCCAGCCATTGGAGGTGTAATTAGAAATCCAGTAGTCCCCCAAAATGAACTAAACAGAAAGAAAAGATACAAAGAATACGAAGAGATGGATGAGTATCCTGAGATTGGTTCGGCTTTTGATATTTATGCTGATGATACCACTCAAAAGGGTGCGAAGGGAGAGCGATGGACAGTTGATTCGGAAAATACGCTAGTTGTTAATGAAGTAGAGAACTTTTTTTCTGATATAAAATTAGATAAGATCTTGTGGGATATTGCCAGAAACACAGTCAAGTATGGTGATTGTTTTATTGAGATGATTGTTAATGTGGAGAAGCCTGAAGAGGGTATTAAAAAATTAAAAGTTCTTAATCCTAATTATCTCCTTCGTGTGGAAAATGAGTTTGGCTACCTAAAAAAGTTTCTTCAAGAGATCCCTTCTTCCGATGTAAATGAAGTTCTCTACAACGGTACTGGGGAGCAGCGTCCAGTAAAGTATATCGAGCTAGACAAGCATCAAATCGTACACTTCCGGCTTCATACTTCGGATCCTGTATTCTATCCCTATGGTAAATCTATCGCAGCGTTATGCCATAGAATCTTCCGCTCGTTGAAAATGATGGAAGATGCTATGATGATCTATCGCCTTTCCCGCGCTCCTGAGCGGCGTATATTCTATATTGATACAGGTAACCTGCCTACAAGCAAGGCCGAGATGTTCATTGAGCGTATCAAACAAAAGTTCAAAAAAGAGAAATTCTATCAAGGATCTACATCACAAGTAAATGCTAGGTACAACCCCATGTCTCTTGACGAAGACTTCTTTGTGGCTACCAAAAATGGAAGAGGAACCAAGATTGAAACGCTTCCAGGTGCCACTAACCTCGGAGAGATTGAGGATGTTAGATATTACAGAGATAAGCTTCTAGCGGCTCTTAAGATCCCAAAAGATTATCTTGTAGAGAAAGATAAGTCCCCAGAAAGAAAAGCTAACCTATCTCAACTTGACGTAAAGTTTGCTCGAACTATTCAAAGAGTTCAGGTAGACATAGAAAGTGGTCTTGAGAATTTAGCTAAGAGACACTTACAGCTTAAAGGCTTCCCCGCTAGTTTAATTAAGAAGCTTAGAATTAAACTTCCTGAACCCTCGGACATGTCTGCTAAGAGAAAGCTGGATCTAGATGAGCAAAAGATTAGAGTTATTCAGGCGGCACAAGGACTTAATCTTCTTCCTAAAAAGCAGCTTTACATGGAATATTTTGATATGACAGAAGAGCAAGCGAATAGGATAATAGAAGAAAAGAAAAAAGAAGATATCGAGGACGCAGAAATGCAAGCAGATCTAAACCCTGAAGGAACGCCTGAAGCGCAAACTCCATCACCTTCGACGGCTAATGAAAGCACGGAGAGTCCTGTAGAATTTATGCTTAACCGCACGATGGACGAGCAAGCAAAAGAAGTAATGGGTAGAATTGTACAAAAACAAAAGCAAAAAGCTGAAGAGCTATTAGAAAGCTAATCTATATAACTAAAACGGAGATAATAAAATGTTTTCAAGATTATTTGAAGAGAGAGACAAGACAATCACCCACCTTGTAAAACTAGGTGACTGCATCGGCAGGTCAATCCGAGAGAATGTTATGCTTTTCAGCATGGACGGAAATAATGAGCAAGTAACTTACCTTACCGAGAGTGGTAAAGTTATTACGGGAATGTTTACTATTTCCGAAGAAGTTACTTTGAAAAACATCAAAATTCAAGACTCTTCGGTTTTTGATGATGAGGAAACATTCGATGGCTTTGTAAATGAAAAGATGCACTCATTTATTGAAAATATTCATTATTCTGAGTACGGGTCTGCCGATGACAGCTTTTCGGACATTCTTACTCTTTGGGAAAATAGACTAAAGCTTTCCGGGGTGCAAAAAAGACTTCATGAGCAGTGCGCTAAATTAGCCGAAACTGAGAAGATCATTGACTCAGAAGAGTTTAAAAATCTTCTTGAGGTTGTTCCCCAGCTAAGTTCATTTTTATCAGAAAACATAGAAAAAATTATTCAAGTTCCTGAGGTAAGAAACGCTGTGAATTTGTCTAACGCAGTTTCACAAGCTTTTAATTTTCCTAGGCTAACTCTTGAAGATTTACAGGAGGAAGGAGAATACAGCTTGAAGAGAGGTGTCAATGAGTCCATTTATGAGATGGTTTGCCGTCAAGAACTCATAAAGAAAGAAATCATAGAATCTAAAAGAAATTTTGAAATGGTTTGGGCTAGCTCTCCTGCCATAAAGACTCTAGCTAGCATGGTGTTTGAAGACGCAGAAACCACGGTAGGCGCTTTAAGTGAAGCACTCGTTGAGGTTCCTTATCTAGCCCTGGCATCCAAAAAGAGTCTATATGAAACTTTTTCTAACTGCTTGGCTTCTGTAGATGGGGCGTTGGGAGTTACAGATAAGGATATTCAAGAGTTCGCCTCTAGAATCTTTGAATATAAAAAAGACGTAAAAGAAGTTTTTGTAAACAACATAAATGAAAAGTATGGGATTAATATTCAAAATCTGCAAGATCCTGCTTCATTTAAAAGCCTAGCAAACACTCAAGTTGTCATCTTTGAAGCTTTGTCCAGATTATCTCCAAAGGGCAGTGTTCTTAAGAGAACTTTGTCGGAGATGGCACACAACTTAAAAGGAAAGCACGGCGTTGAGTGTATTGATGTCAATGACTTCCTTCTTGAGATGTTTGTCTCCGCTGGTTATGACTGCATTTTAGAAGAAGGTACTAAAGAAAAGTTGGATTTTAAACGAATCACGGGACAGCTTTCAGATATAAAAAACTTGGTAAATAATATTCAGGAGCAGCTTTCTGAAAAAGATGCAAATTACTCTAGCGACGAAAACCTAGAAGATGTTGAAGAAGCCGCCGATCCAAAAGAGGAAAAGGTTACAGACAAAGACATAGAAAAGAAGGCAGAACACGAAAGTAAAGTAGATTCTATCGAAGCTGAGGCGGCTTTAGACGATGCTGAAGAAGTTAAATCTCAGGAAGAGGCACAAAAACCTTCTACAAACGAAGAACCAAAAACCGAGCAAGAAGCCATAGACGATTTGTCTGAGTTTGATAAAGTGATTGATGATCTAGTAAAGGGTATGGGTTGACGCTTGATAAAAGTAATATTATTGAAACATAGCACTAAATAAGTTTAGAGGAGTGTTATGGCAGAGTTATCATCATTAGTATTTGTAGACGTAGATGAGTTAGGGAGACCTACGGGTTTAATTGCTTCTAACGAAGAAGACACTATATCTTCTAGTGTCTTACCTTCGGCTGTAAATGATGCAGTTAGTTCGGTAGCTCAACTAGAGCCTTTAGTTCCGATTGCTCCCATTTTGTCGGCGTTACCTGATGATTTTAATGCTCTTAGCGGAGACGTAAATAGCCTTAGTGGTGATGTTTCTGCTTTCCAAGAAGATATTGACAACCTGTCTTCGCTTGTTCCTATTGCTCCTATTTTATCGGCGTTACCCGATGATTTCAATACTCTTAGCGCAGATGTAAGCAGCCTTAGCAGCGATGTTAGCGATTTCCAAGGTCAAATTGATTCCGTTTCCGCCTTAACTGGGCCAGGAGTTGTAGACAATCTATTAGGACTAAGCTCCGATATTACTGACCTCAGTGGTGATGTAAGTAGCCTAAGCGGTGACGTAACTGGATTTACTAATGTTAGCTCTGTAGTATATCAAAACTCCTCAACGTGGAATGATGCTTCCGCTGTTTCAGGTTTTGATGGTGTAAGTGCCATAGTATATCAAAACTCCTCAACGTGGAATGATGCTTCCGCTGTTTCAGGTTTTGAAGATGTTAGTTCTGTAGTCTATCAGAATTCTTCGACTTGGAATGACGCCTCTGCTGTTTCAGGTTTTGATGGTGTAAGTGCCATAGTCTATCAAAACTCTTCGACATGGAATGATGCTTCCGCTGTTTCAGGTTTTGAGGATGTTAGCTCTGTGGTTTATCAAAACTCGTCAACGTGGAATGACGCCTCCGCTGTTTCAGGTTTTGAAGATGTTAGTTCCGTGGTTTATCAAAACTCGTCAACGTGGAATGACGCCTCCGCTGTTTCAGGTTTTGATGGTGTAAGTGCCATAGTCTATCAAAACTCTTCGACATGGAATGATGCTTCCGCTGTTTCAGGTTTTGAAGATGTTAGTTCCGTGGTTTATCAAAACTCGTCAACGTGGAATGACGCCTCCGCTGTTTCAGGTTTTGATGGTGTAAGTGCCATAGTCTACCAAAACTCGTCAACGTGGAATGACGCCTCCGCTGTTTCAGGTTTTGAAGATGTTAGTTCCGTGGTTTATCAAAACTCTTCGACATGGAATGATGCCTCTGCTGTTTCAGGCTTTGAAGATGTTAGTTCTGTAGTCTATCAAAACTCGTCAACGTGGAATGATGCTTCTGCGGTCTCAGGCTTTGAAGATGTTAGTTCTGTAGTCTATCAAAACTCGTCAACGTGGAATGATGCTTCTGCGGTCTCAGGCTTTGAAGATGTAAGTGCTATAGTTTCTGATGGGTCCAGTATGCTTTCTAGTCTTTCCGGGTTGATGCCTGGGGCTAATGGCGGGCCAGATGTATACATTTACAGTGCGCTAAATAACATAGCTAAAAAATTCAGACTCATTGACGAAGACACAGGGTTTGATAAACTGGATCAGTCAGGTGTGGCTTTTCAGCTTTCGGGCGTTCAAGCAATAAGAAGCCCCAGAGGAAAACGAATAGCTACCGTGGCTCAAGATCCTTCTGGAAAAGATGTCGCGCAAGTTAAAGTAGAGTATGTAAGTTCATTAAACACTGGAGTTTCTTTCCTTTCGGCGGCGGTTGCAGGTTTAGTTGCTACTGAGGACATTAGATTAGGTAGAGTAAATTTAGATCTCTTGCCGACTACACCCACTAGCTCATTATTTGGTTTGTACACAAAAACTCAGGATTCCTCAGGTAATTGGGATTCTAGTTATGACTATGTAAATACTGCTTCAGGAAATATAAAAGATGTATCAACTTACGTTAATACAGCTTCAGGAAATATAGGGGATGTATCAACTTACGTTAATACGGCATCTGGTAATATTGAAGATGTTTCTGCATACATTAACACTGCTTCAGGCAATATAGGAGATGTATCAACTTACGTTAATACGGCATCCGGTAACATAGAAGATGTTTCTGCATATGTTAATACAGCTTCAGGAAATATAGGAGATGTATCAACTTATGTCAATACCGCTTCAGGCAATATAGAAGATGTTTCTGCATACGTTAATACTGCTTCAGGCAATATAGGAGATGTTTCTACTTACGTTAATACCGCTTCTGGTGAAATAGCGGATGTCTCTAACATTGTTGCTGATGGTTCCACCACTCTTTCCGCTTTGTCTGGAAATGATGAGGTTATTGGAACTCCCAAAGCTTGGGGTTTATCATCGCTGCAAAGAAGACTTAGCTTTGTTGATGGGGATGGCGCAGTGGTGACGAACCCAGTAAACGAAACAGGACTTGGGTTAAGGTTAAGCGGCGGAAGTATTTTTACCACAAATTCAAATAACGTAATTTTAAAAAGTGGAAATGATCCGAGTGCTTTAATCCAAGTGACTAAGCTTGCTGCAAGCATGTCTGCAGTCAACACCATTAATTTGTTAAGTCCAGAGTTGATTTATGGTCCTAGTGGTAGCACTAGCTCCTTAATCCCAATCATTGACGATCTAGCCTCCGTTTCAGGCGCTGGTGGTGGAGGTGGGGGCGCTGGCGAAGCTAGTGCTTTACTAATAGGAGAAAGTGCTTATGCGTCAATTGATGACACAGCCGATCAGGGGCAGATTCTTGTTTACAATGGCACAAACTTTGTTTATCGAACTCAAGCATTCTCTATCGAGGCGATCCCAGGAGGGTTTGAGTTCACTGCTCCATCTGGAGATGTAACTTACAACTTTGGCCCCTCTGCAAGCGTTGCAGGTGGAAATACTTTAGATTTCTCAGGAGCACTTACAAGTTCAGGTGCAACTAAAACCCTTCTAGAATTTGATGACAAGAGCCGTGTCGCACTAGGTAGCAACTCAGTCCCACTAGAGATTAGTGCTCTTGGTGAGTCTAATGTAAGGCTAAGATCTGATAATACAAATGGGGCTTTTGTTCTTGTAGAAGGTACAGATGCTGCACCTTCATTAGTTCATTTAAAAAATACAGATCTAAGTGCTGACGCAGACTCTCAAATTAATTTCGATACAGATATCAACATGGGTGGCTCTACTCACCTTGTTGGTAACATGATCGGAGCCAACCACATTGCGTGTAAAAACCAAACAGGTTCTACCATCACCGCAGGAACACCAGTCTATGTGACTGGTTTTGTTGGGGGTTCAGATACTATTACAATCGCAGCAGCTTCTGCATCAGTTCCTGCTTCCATGCCCGCAATCGGAGTTCTATCTGACGACCTAACTACGGGCAGTGATGGATATGTAGATGCCTTCGGAGTAGCTAAGAATATTGATACTAATACTCCAGGTTGGGCTGAGAACGATGTTCTTTATGTGGCTCCTAATGGGGGACTGACCAACGTGCGTCCCACGGGAACATCGGAGCTAGTTCAAAACATTGGAATTGTAGAATTCTTAGGAACATCAAACGGTAAGATTATTGTTCTTGGTTCTGGAAGATCTAATGATATTCCTAATAGTATTGATTCCTCTTCTGTGTCTGGTCTTGGCGCTCTTGCTTCTAAAGACACTATTGATGCAGCATCGCTTATTGATGACACTGTTGTAACTTTACCAAAAATTCAAACTATATCTAATAATCGACTACTAGGAAATGTGGCTGGTACTCCTGCTTCTCCTATTGGATTAACCAAGACGCAAGCACAGACAATGTTGAATGTTGCTGACGGAGCTACAGCCAATACAGGCGCTCTAGCGGATCTTGACACCGTAGGTAGTAACGAGATTGACTCAGGAGCAGTAACTACTGTTAAAATTGGCGACTCCCAGGTAACAAATAGCAAAATAAATAATGGGGCTGTGACTGATGCAAAAATAGGTTCAAGCGCTGTTACTTCAGATAAGATCGCCGCAGGAGCAGTTACGGAGTCAAAAATTGACGAAGGCTTCGTAGCAGACTTGATTCAAGACGGTGATCTAATTCAGCCGTTTGCCTCTACTTATGCTCAAGCTTCTGCTGGGTATGAGATGCCTAAGATTCTTTTCAATGATGTAGTCACAGATCGCTTTTATGGCAGACCCACTGAGGTAAGCGGAATTAGGGACAGTTCCGCAGGAACCACCTTCCTTTCTGAAAACGAAAAAAGTGCGCTATTTGATGGAAGTTATGATTCTAGTTACAAAATTTCTAGAACTACTGATTCAGACTACGGGTCTCCGATAACATTAACACTAGATCTTTCAACTAATGGTCTTGTAGGTTCTAATGGTTTTACATACGCACAAGGATACTTTTATGTGTATACCTATGGTGGTAGATCTATTTTAGACCTTTCTGGAAGAGTTCAAGACAAAAATGGAACTTACACCAACATATCAAATATAACAGCCATATCTCAATACGGAGGTCAAAGTGGTTCCGCTTGGAAACTTCAATGTCCCATAGGAAACTACTTGACGGCTCTAGAGTTGACTATGGTTCCTCACACTTCGACCTCGACCGAGATTTGGATAAGTAACATTACTTATCATGCAACAAGATCAGCAACGACACAAGGACCGTTAGTCACATGCTTTGGAGGAAAATACTTCGGAGATATAGAAGGATATAAGGCTGGAGTTCAGGAGTGGGAGATAACGCAAGAAGGTGCCGCTACATTTGATACTGTGGCTGCGAATAACTTAGGCAATCTTGCTGCTCTCGATACGGTTGGTTCTGCTCAGATTGACGGTTCTGCCATTACCGCCGCCAAGCTGGCTGACGGGGCGGTTACTGAAGACAAGATTGCTCTTGACGCAGTAACTAACGCCAAGATCGCTGATGGTGCTGTCAGCACAGCACGCATTGAGAATGCTGCTGTAACCACTAACAAGATTGCGGACCTCAACGTGACCACAGATAAGCTGGCTACGGGTGCAGTAACTGGCCCCAAGCTCGCCACAAGCTCTGTCAGCACGACACGCATTGAGGACGGCGCGGTCACCACCATCAAGATTGGTGATGCTGCGGTCACTGAAGCCAAACTAGCCATTGATGCTGTAACAGGACCAAAGATTGCTGACGGGGCCGTCAGCACAGCACGCATTGAGGATGCTGCTGTAAACTCTGACAAGATTGGTGACGGTGCGGTCACTGAAGCCAAACTAGCCACGGGGGCTGTTACTACAAACAAACTAGGAAGCACTGCAGTAACTACTTCTAAGATTCAAGGCAATGCAGTAACTCACGCAAAGTATCAGCTAATCAACGACAACACTATTCTGGGTAATGATTCTGGTTTAGGTGCAGTTCCTCAGGCTCTTACTACGACTGAAGTAAGAACCATGCTGAATGTTGCTGACGGAGCTACAGCAAACACAGGCGCTCTAGCGGATCTTGATACTGTAGGTGCTTCTGAGATTGACAATAATAGTATACTTAACAGTAAGCTTGGGGACATGGCCGCAGACACCATAAAAGGTAAGATTACTACTGCTGGAGACCCACAAGATCTAACTACTACTCAGGTCCGCACCATGCTCAATGTTGCTGATGGGGCGACTGCCAACACGGGTGCCCTAGCAGACCTTGATACGGTAGGCACCACGCAAATTGACGATGATGCTGTTACTGCTGCCAAGCTTGCTGACACTGCGGTCACTCCAGGCTCGTATACAAGCGCCGATATTACCGTCGATGCACAAGGAAGAGTTACGGCAGCAGCTAATGGTTCTGGGGGAGGTGGTGGTGGAACCACTGTAGAGCTTCTTTCTGCGGGCTTTACCGGAACAGGATCAATTCCTACAACAGCGGGATCGCTCCTTACTTGGGATACTCCAGGACTCAACACAGCTTCAGTGACTTATGCAGCAGGAGAGTTTACCATTCCAGCGGGTATTAATGGTTACTACTGCGAAGTAAATGCCATGGCTGGTGGTGATGGAGGTAGTGCTCGTGTCGAGCTAAACTTGGAACTTCAGAAAGATACGGGTGGTGGCTACACTACCGTGGCAGCAGGGGACAACTATGCCACAAGAACAACCACTCAGGATGAGGGTGGTGTGTGGATAAACTTCTTAGATCCTACCGCAGTAGCCACAGGCGACAAGTATAAGTTTACTTTTAGAAGAGCAGGTGGTGGTCTAAACCACAAGCCTACAGCAACCAAGTTGACGATGAAGTTCTACAGCCCCTGATCACAGCATGTGATTCTGCTTGGCGGCTCGTAGTAACCTCCACATAAAGTTATCTTTCATATTACCCACGGACATGAGGACGTTGTTGAGCTTCTTAACAACGTCCTCGCTTATTTGTTTACCTTGTAGGACGACCTTGAGGTCTTGAATTACAGACTCAATTTCTTTTCTTTCGTCTTCAGACAGTGCGGCAAGCCGCTTCTCAATTGTTTCTTTTGCTTTCATAATATCTTTACCGTGTGACCCTCTCTTTCGTAGTGCCTCTTACGGGCCACAGAATGCTCTCTGAGGTACTTTTCTTTATCCATGAAGTCGTACACATAAACTACGTCCTTCGTGTGGTGACGCCTTAGAGCGCGTCCTAGCGCCTGTAGTGTGGCGATCTCCGACTTCATTCCTCTTGCGTTGATGAAATGGGTAATTTCTTCGATGTTAACTCCGGTTTGTAGTATCTTAGTTCCAATGAGAACGCTAGGTCCTCTAGCGTCTCGGAATCGAGATATACTTGAATACCTTTCTCCGATTGAGTTGGCTCCTTCAAGAAACTGGCATCCTTCTCCAAATAAGTCTTCCAAGGCTCTTCCGTGATCAAGTGATTTGGTAAGAACAAGGATACGGGCGTTTTCATGTTTTCCTCTGATGTCATTTACAATCTCCTTAATTATATTATTCCTTTCTTCGTTGTACACTATGTACTCGTCATACACCGCAAGGTAGCTCATTTCCTCGTCCAGGCCGCTTGCGGCATATTTTCTATCTATTAATTGTATGATTGGTTTCGTCAGTTTGCCTTCCTCGACTAGGTTGGCTGTATCTACTACCTGTAGAACCTCCCCCAAGGCCCCCTCTAGGTTGTAACGGCGAATGGGGTCACTGGGAGGCGTAGCTGTGAATCCGAAGCGATACACGGCATTAGGGAAGCTCTGGATGGCAGCTAGTGTCGTTTTGCCGTTAGAAAACTCATGGCACTCGTCCACCATGAGGACTTCTGCCTGTTCGAGGTGTGTGTCAAGTATTCGTTCAATACTCTGAACAGTACATAGCATGATATCACCCTCAATAAAACCCTCCCCGTAGCATAGGCCAACATTGTCAAAACCGCAAGCTTCAGTGAGAAAATCATACGTCTGGGTCAGTAGCTGTTTAGCATTGAACAGGATGACCATCTTCTTTCCCATCAAAGCTTGCACAAGACCTGCCATGATAAGCGTTTTACCTGATCCTGTGGGGGACTTGATGATCCCTCTCATATTATCTAGGCCCTTTTGTATTAGCTCTTCCTGGTAATCGTAGAAAGTAAATCCAGGAATTTCTGATTTTTTTAGTTCTTTGTCGCCCTTTTTTAGGGTCATCGTTAGGGATGGGTCACAAGAAATCTTCTTTAGATCAGCAAGTAACCTAGATAATAATCCAGTGCGAAATACACCAGTACGGGAAATGAATCTAGTTTTTCCGTCCCACTGGCGTCTTTTATAGGCGGGGGAGTATTCAGCGCCAGGAGCCTTGAAAGAGTATAGATCTACCAGCGCCTTCAACAGATCTGGATTATCTGTCTTTATAATGCTTTTCTGAACTCCCACTAGTATTTCCATCGTACTATTATAGTATAATTAGGAGTTTTTTACAATGGAAAAAAAAGAAGACATTATCAATGAACTATTGAAGGATATACCTACCGAGACAACCATCACGATAGACCTTCCTTCTGAGTGTAGAGCTTATAATATTGATGAGTCGGAGATTATTACGCTTCGTCCGATGACCTTCGAAGATGAAAAGAGTTTGATCGGAACTCAGGGCGAAGACCCAGTTAACTTAATTTTAGAGCGTTGTCTTACGGGAATTAAGGTTATGGATCTTCTTCCTTTGGATAAGCTGTATCTCATAATGAAGTTGAGAGAAATATCTTATGGAGATGACTATGATACCGTTCTAATTTGCGATCATTGCAAAACAGAGAACCCAACTAAAGTAAAGCTCTCCTCATTAAACGTCAACCCTGTTCCAGATGATTTCTCAGACCCGATTACTGTATTTTTGCCAACCATAAAAAGAGAAGCTAAAATTAGACTTCCTAGAGTAAGAGATGAAAAAACTTTAAGTGATCCTGAGGTAGCATTAAATCAAATTTGGAGATTTGTTCAAGAAATAGATGGGCATTCAGACAAGTCAATCATCGCTGCTGTAGTAGACAAACTTCCCTTGGTGGATATAAAGACTATCTTAAAGGCTTTTGAAACAGATTATGGGCTCGATACAAAGGTAAAACTTCAATGTAAAAGTTGTGGAGGGGTCTCAATTATTGAGCTACCAATAACCTCAAATTTTTTCGGAGTGAGCTAGATCAAGTAATTGATTTAGATTCTCTGCTTCTAGAAGCCTATATATTGGTAAAGCGAGCCAACTTCAGTTATTCGGACGTAAAGACCATGACTCGTACAGAAAGAACAGTCTTCTTAGGACTGCTCAAAGATGACTTCGAGAGGGAAGCAGATGCAATTAAACGGAAATAGTTTAGTAGATAGGAACAACAGACCTACTGTATTACAGAAGGTGGCTCTTCGAGCCTTTTTCATAAACGACGGCGAATATGTTGATCCTTACGATATTAGTGCGGTCACAGTCTTTGACAAGTCTGCCAACTTCACTCCAAGCACTATCTTAGATGACAACCTGATATCTTCACGAATTAGCTCAGGTATCATCAGAATGAACTTCGCCCCCTCTGGTGAAGACGGAGGTTTCCCTGCACAGGATCCCTCAGGCTATAACCCCGGCACCGATATTGCATCCACTAGCGGAGTTTATCGAGTTGCCAAGGGTGAGTATGTCGTTGTTCTAGATGGAACGCAGGACATTAGTGGAGTCTACAACCTGCATGGCTCGTCTGTAGTTGTAGAGAACTCTGCCAGTGCAGTAAGAGACTACATCGACGTTTGGACCGTTATGTTGGCTGAGGGCTCAACATACCAATCTCTTATAAACGACTTCCACCTTTACGACGATACTTTCTTTGTTACTACTCAGCCTGTAATCCTAACCGCAAGTAACAAACTAATAAATAAACATATAGTTCTGGGCTCTAAGGAGGATATCAAGGTCACCACTGACATAACAATAAATAACAGAGATCTAGATAGCAGCGTAAAGAATATTTTTAAGGAGTCTGCGATTATTAATCCTCAAATGCTAATCGAGAAGCTTAACGAAGGCACCCCCACACTACCCGCTCACGTTACTGTTTCTGGTTACGCCGATACTAGCTCGCTCATAGACATCACCTCAGACAACACAATGGTATTTAATTTCGATACCACTACATTAGCCACTCATGCTAATGTAGCAGACTTCGGTGGCTTGATCGGTCAGTACAGGCTAACTGTTAAGTATAATCTTCTTAACGAGTTAATTGTGACTCCACCCCTATACTTCACAATAAGTTAATTTGGTTCTCCATCTTATATGTGAAGTCGTAAAGCTTCAGGTTATCATCTAGATGATTATAGAGGTCCACCCCTTTTTGGTGGGCCTCGTTCCAATCCTTGTATCCCTTCGGTGGCTTACATACGAAGAACTCATCCATAAGACGTTCCTTCCTAAGCCTGTCAAAAGCTTCGAATCCTCTCTCCCCTGCGGTGTCATTGTCGAAAGCTAGGACAATATCTCCGTCAAAGGTAGCCAGCGCCTCAGCTTGCCTAGGGCTGACGATGTTCTTCATCGTGGCCGTGGCGTTAATTCCCTGTAACTGGAATGAGATGGCGTCTAGAGGCCCCTCACAGACGACGAGCATACCCATGTCTTCACGGTAGGGGTAAAGGATGTCTGACGACTTAGGAGCGATCTCCGTGGACGGGTTGAGGTACTTGGGCTTCTCGTCGCCCATAGCGCGGGCTTGGAAATAAAAAACCATACCGTCCTTAGAGAATGGAATGATAATCCTGTTGGCGAACTTACCTTCTTTGCACAGGAAGTATTCTGCCTTGGTATCGTTGATCTCTGTGAACAGCTTACGCTCATACAGGATAGACCACGCCTTCAGTACATCGGGGTCGTCAGAGAAGCCTGACGCTATGTTGAGTGGAATTAGCTTACTGGTGTCTAGCTCTAGCTTCTTTTCCTCAGGCATGACACCCAGGGGGATGGGCTTACCTAGGTAATCAAAGTTTTTAATAATGAGTTCCTTCTGAGCACTGAAGTAGGTTATGCCTTGAAGGTGAGCATACAGGCTAACAAAGTTTCCGTCCCTTCCTGTCTTGAAGCACTGCCATAGACCACTATCTACATTAACGGAGCAGTGTCGCTTGTAGTCATTCCTTATAAAAGGCGACTCCATGATGAATTCACGACCATTAGCAGATAAACGTCCGATATCAGAGAAATTCTTTGTAAGGAAGTCTCTAATAAACTGAGGTGAAATCATGTACATAAATACTATCTCCGAATCTAAGTATCAAACTTTTAAACAGTGTCAATTGAAATACTGCTTCCGTTATGTAGACAGGCTACCCGAACCTGAAGAGGCCAACACAGAGGCCCTACACTTTGGATCATACATCCACAAAGTCCTAGAGGACGGCGTTGAGGCCACCACGCAGGAGGAACTGGAGCAGATTGCTGAGAGTGTGAAGGGCACATGGACTATATCAAAGAAGTATGAGGGCAAAGATTCAACGTGTTTCCGTAACTTTCTTGAGTTCAATGCTGGGCTAGAGGGCAGCATTGCCACAGAGCTAGTCTTCCAGGTCCCTGTAAAGGACGATATAACGCTCAATGGCGTCATTGACCGCGTGATCAAGGGTAAGGACGGAGGATACCTTGTGATAGACTACAAGACCTCCAAAAGGGAGAAGAGCAAGGTAGACCTGTACCAGGACTCACAGTTGAAGGGTTATGTGTACGCTGTCAGTAAGCTGTACGATGTGCCCGTCAAGAATATTGTGGCTGCACATTACTACCCCTTGACGAACAACTTTGTGCATGTCCAGTATAGTGTACCGCAGATCAATGCACATGTCAAGAACATAGTTGATGAGGTCTGGAGGATCAGGAAGAAAAAGAAAGCAGAGCTAAAGCCTAGCAGAAACGACTTCTGTAACTGGTGTGCCTATAAGGGTCTGTGTCCTGAATACAATGACCCCCAAACCTGCGCCAAGAAGTTTGAGGAGCTAAAGGCTAAGAAGAAATCTTCAAAGGACCGTAAATAAACGGCTTGTAGATATCAATATCAATAGTAGAAAAGAAGTTAAGCACCTGCTCTTTTGAGTATTTACATTTCTTAGTAAGGTAATTAAAAAGCATTTCCTTTTTGATAGGCTTCTGCTTATTCATCGAGTCAAGAAGCTTCAACTGGAAATGCTTTATAAATTTTTCACTATACTTATGTCTCCACTTTTCGGTAAAGGAATTACTCAGTGTGTGATTTATCAGGTCAAGGAAGTCTACTATTTCGATGTCTATGTTTTTGCTCAATTTAATTACCTATATACAATATATAAAAGGTACATATGCGGTTTATTTCAAAGATAATTAAGAATTTTTTGTCTCAAGTAGGTGTTACCAGCGATCAAAAGATACAGATGGTCCCCAAATCATCAGCAGGTATACGCCCAGGGGACTTTGTATTTTTTAAGTATGACAACAAACAAGTGGTGCTTTTGGTTGTAACCCCAGTGACCAAGGACGCCAAAACAGGTAACAGGTTGTTTACTGGAATCAAAGTCCCTCTAAATGGAGAATACACACCAGAGGATCTTAAGAGTCTATATAAAAATAAGGAGCTTCCTCCAGATAATTACAGGACATACATTTTGTCCAAAATACAAGGACCTGTTAGGAGAATCAAATAATGGTTTTAACCGCTGCAATAAATACTCTCAACACTACCATAGGAAAGGCTATTGGTAGAATTGAAGGAGTTTTAGCTACATCAGAGCAAGCTCAAAAAGCAAGTTTAGTCTTAGGTCAAAGTCTAGACGGAGTTAGAGCCTCCTTGGGAGCCGACCTAAAGCAACTTAACGGTACGATAGGGCAAAGACTTCAAGTAGGCATATCTACGCTGAACGCGGGCTTGCAGGGGAATGTGCAGGGCCTACTAGGTCTTTTAAATGAGCAGCAGCTTCTAGGTCAAAACTTTAAAGCTACAGCAAGAACTTTTGCTACATTGGAGGCTACATTAGGGTTGACTAGATCAGAGACTGTTGATTTGGCTGAGGTTTTGTTAGAAACAAAAGATCAGTTCGCAGTGAGCACGGAAAAGCTAGTGAAGGTTGTTGATTCCTTGAGCAAGAATATGCCTCTATTAAAGGAGGCAGGACTCCAAAAACTACCCGAAGTAGCAGCAAAGCTGGCTGGTCAAGTGCCCGCGCTAGAAGATGATCTAAAAAAATTCTTTGGCTTCTTTACATCTCCCTCGCTGGATACTTTTAGGAAGTTGGCTTTGCTTCAGCAACCTATGGTTAGGGAGCAGATGGCAGCTAGCCCTGCCGATAGTGAAAAAATACTTAAAAACTTTTTTAGTGTTGCAGCTAAAAATATTAGAAACTTGGCTCCTGACCCAGAAGGATTTGTCGGACAATTTAGTATTGTTGAGAATGCTATAGGAGACACTGCTCAAGTAATATTAAGTATAGCAGACAGCTTAGAAAAAGGCAGAAAGAAAACAGAAGATATGAACAAACAAATGTTCACAGCCCAATTAAAAGTTTTACGAGATAACTTCTTGCAGCCATTAGATGCGGTCATCTCTGGTGAAGTTTTCCCTGCAATACTTAAATTAGGTCAGGCTGTTGGTGAGAGGTTTGCACCTATCATTTCAGGGTTAGCTGATTCCGTTAGTAATGTATTTTCTAACATATTTAAGGACGGTAATTCGTTTCAAGCTACGGTAGATAAAATAAGCAAAGTGATTATAACACTAGGAGACTTTTTTATAAAAGTATTTAATGTAGGTACTAGTATATTTCAAAAGTTTTATAATAATCTTGACTCCATAAGTTTTCTTGTTGGTGCGTTTGGAACTGTTGTAGGCGTGGTGCTTGATTTTATAGATAAATTTATGTTTGGAACTGCTGCGGGACTTATAGGTCTTCTTGCAGATAATAAAGATAAGATAAGTATTCCTAAACTTAATACTATAAGCGAAGTTATAGCAGAAAACACAAAAAAGGGTAATGATATTGCTGAAGAGGCTAATGATTTACTGCAAGGTAGTTTAAATACTTTGAACGATATCAATAAAAAAACTAAGGATGAGAATGCTGACTCTTTCCCAAAGCCCGAACTCCCCGAACGATTAATTTCTTCGCTAAGGGTTTTAGATCAAACGATATCCCAGATGGTAGATACTGCTGTTAGAGATCCTCAGCTAGATGAGCTAATAGAATTGAATGCGGTCACTGCTGGAGCTACAACATCTTTTATTGAAGATGGATTTACCGTACCTGTGTACACATCCCCTTTCATTAATAATAAACCATGAAAAGAATAAGAGAAAGAAAATTAGAAGATAGGTCTAAGCTTATTTTTGAATTTCCTAAAGAAAATACAGGGAAGTACATAGTAACATTACCTTTCTTTGAAAATATAAGAATAACAGAAAAAAAGAGAGCAAACTACAAGAAGTATAGCTTGCTTTCCAGGCCCAGCCAGCTTTACACCTATCTTGGGTCAGACTCTAGAAAGTTTTCATTAGAGTTTCATATGTCATTTCGTCATATTCTAGAGGAGTATGGAACGCAAGTAAAACAAAATTTCTTGCGCTATGTTGACTATGAAAACAACAAATTACTACAGAAGTATTTTGAAAAATCTACAGTGGATTTTGTTCAAAACTCACTTCGTGGAGAAGGAAGTTTAGTGGCTAAAGCATCACAGGCTAGAGAACGATTTGAATTATCTCTTAAAAGTAATGAGCTTGACAATGATGCGTTGGAGTCCACTTTAGATTTTTTAGGTAAACCTTTTGACGGCACCTTAGGGGGTATTCAAAGTATTAAAAATTTCTTTGGGTTTAGTTCCGCTTCTACTCAGGAACAAAATATACCTACAGATAACCTTTTAGATGTTATATTATATTGGACGGCAATAATTCGAGCCTCTGTAACTAATAATTCAGAAAATCCCGTATACGGTCCTCCAATAGTTAGATTAAATCACGGTATTTTATTTAGAAACATACCTTGCATATGTACTGATTATTCTTTAGAACCAGTTGAGGAAGCGGGCTATGATCTTGGAACTCTTATGCCTCATAGAATAAAGTATACTATGAATTTAGAGGAAATAAGGGCAGGAGACTTTGGAACCTTTGATGGGTATTCCTCTAACCAAGTTGAAAGGGATAATGTTGTTGGATGGGAAGGAGTTGTTGAAGGTCGATACAACAGTATGGAACCAGGAGATGCAAGCTTACTATGACATCATTAGGGAAAAATAGAGGGCCTTATACAAAAGATTTTAGGGTTTATAGGCATAGAAATACGAAAGTAACTTCTATCTTACATGCTACAGAGCATGATTTTGTTTCTAAAAACTTAGATACTGCTTACGAGTATAGAGTTGGTTATGTACCTGCTGGGTTTGAGCATAGGCCCGACTTGATATCTAACGTATTTTACGGAACCCCTGATAAGTGGTGGCTTTTAATGCAGGTTAATAACATAGAAGATCCTTTTGAAGGCTTTAATCTTAATGATAGAATCTTCATACCTGAGCCATGACAAAAGTACCCACAATAAATGTATTAGTGGCTAATAATAAAGAAGCTTTAGTTGATTACTTGGATGCTCTTAAGTCTCCAAAAACAAAAGCTCTACCTAATAATTTTGAGGGAATGTTATTATTTAGTAATAAAACTAACTCAAATTTTATTTCTTTTGAGCATAGTTTTGTAGGTGAAAATACTACAATGACACTAAAGTTCATAGACCCAAAAAATACATTTGAGGCTAATTATTTGTCTACAGGGTCTATTTATTCTTCTTTGACAACAATAGCCAACAATTTAACAAAAGATATTTTCTCAAAATCAAAAGACGTAAAAGAGTCCATAGAAAATCTACCTGATACTAAGCAAGAGTATATCAACTTGCTTACTAGTAAAAGCTTGAATCGTCCTATTTATGTTTTATACGGTTCAGGAGACGATCCGACTGCTTGGTCAGACATACATCGAGTAGTTGTTCATGGTTTATCGTTCGAGCCGGAAAAAGGAAGATTATTTACGATGGTGATGCAAGGTTTAGAAAGATCTCTAAATCCTTTAGGGCGTGTCACTATGAGTGGTTCTAGGATTGACGTAGAAAAGTTCTATAGTGTAGAGGCAGTAGGCAACTCAAACACAATTTATTTTGACTCCCCTTATGCGTATTCGGCTCCTAATTCTCAGTCCACGCCCATAGATTATCACCTACTCATAGTAGATACTATCTCAGACTATTTAAAAAAGTGTTCTAATGGAGCAAATGTAATCGTCCTGCTTCCTGACTTAAATAAAGTATTAAGTGAGGCCATAAAGCAAAGCGGTCTGACTCCTTCTTGGGTGGCAGGGCCAAACAGCGGGCCAGGAGCAGCAACAAAGCTTAGAGAAGAGGTGCTTCGTGTTCTTACGGACATTAACATGGACATGTCAGTGGAGGAGAATAGGGACCATCTCCCAGAGGTCACTCCAGGACAGGTCACCCCTTTATTAGAGCAAAAGAAAAAATTTACGGATAAGAAAACTGACGATAACTTTTATAGTCTATATCAGCATCGTGCTGAAATAAAAAGTAATTCTTTTGGTTTAGATTCTATGGACTTTATATCTCCTTTAAAAACTATTTGTAGAAGTATAAACCAGCAGAGTATAAATCAGTATGTTATTGACCCCATAGCGTATAGTGAAACGAATACTGACCTAAATGATTTATGGGGCTCAGAATCTAACAAAAGAAGATATTTATTTAATGGGTACGATGATTTTGATTCAACACAGCCAACATTAGTTTTTGGTGATGACGGAATGATAACATCTCTTTTGTTGCCCAGAGAAGATCAGAAAGATTTCCCCAAAGAATATATTCATCCTTTTGTGGCTGAAGACCTTCTTAGAAATGATTATCAAGAAGCGGCCAAAAAGATAGTCACTGATCTGAGGGTAGGTTACAGTTTTGGAGACCTTAGTGAGGTTCCAGATATATTCAAATATTCAAAGAAAACTCTTTTAGATGAAGCAACTAAAATAGCACAACAAAATAACATACCAGTTTTTAGACACAATACAAAAAATCCAAATGTCCTTCGTATAAAACAAGATAATGACTCACCCGCTTACTTAGCTGAGATGAATCTGGCTTTTCAAAAGCAACAACAAAGAGTTGCTAGTTTAGTGGCTGAAGGTGGAGTAGTAACAAATAGGGTTAGAGACTTTCCAATTACAAATATGGACGAGCTTAAAACAGCCATAGCGACTGCTATGTTTTCTAACTATGGATCTATTGCCACCCGAAGTGAATTGGTTCAGAGTATTATGAATAGAATAAATCAGCCGGGGTATGCTTTTACTGATGCCTCGATCATAGCTGATCTAGGCTATAGAACTACTAAGCTGAACCCCGACATTCAGGAGCAGAGAGAAAAAGGCGATGCTGATATAGAAGGATTTGTAAAATATTACATCTATAGATTAAGTGACAAGAAAGCGTTAGATATTCGAATACCTCAAGAGGTTAATGCTAACCCAGCAACGGTTATTAGCCAGATGGCTACTCAGTTATCAAAAAGGATAACAACTCTTACCGTCAATACTTTGCCTTTATACGCTATCTCTAGCTATACACAATTCTTAGGATCTCCTGTTATACTTTTTTCACAAGATCCTCCGATGCAAGGCCAAGTATACCCAAGAAGAAACAAAATAAATTCTTACCTTACAGGTATTTACAGAATTATAGGGTTTAAGCATACTCTATCTGAAAGAAAAGCAGAGAGTGAGTTTTTATTATCGAAAGCCTCTTTCGCAGTACCTCAAGTAGAATTGATGAGAGATGAAGATTTACCGAATTCGTCTGATCCATTTATGTATAATGTCGAGGGCAAGTCCAAAGCTACTCCCTCTAATAAACCTTTAAGTGACGAAATTATATCCGCAGAATATCAATCAAACAGACCCCTTACTTATGAAGAATTAGAAAATCAAAACTATAACCAAGCTACAAGTAATGTTAGAGATTATCAACAAGGTATACTGGATAAATCTCAGTTAAGTGAAATTGATCTCATGATATTATCCGCGCTGGAGGGCAAAAGTAAAATTGAAAAACCTTTCGATAAGGTTAAGATTGATGCTATTTTCAATCGGATAGAAAACATTTTCCTTTCTGAATCTCTAAAAGAAGGCAATCCAGGGCCTCCTACATTCTGGGATATATACTAAATAATATATTATGTTACCTATAATTAGAACAGCAGAAGTAAAAGAGAGAACATCTAGCAACGGAGCGGGCACATTTTTAGCTCTTGTTGATGATGACAAAAATGGAAAACTAAGAATAATTAATTATGTGAGCCCATACGCCAGTAAAAACAAGGCAGGTATGGTGGCTATTCCTGAAGTTGGAACAGTAATTCTTGTTTGTAAGCCCACAGGATCACAGAGATGGTTCTATTTAGGATCTACATTTGAGTCTGAATCAGTGCCCCCAGATAATGAAGTAGAAGGCGGATCTCCTATAGCCGCAGACTTAGATAAAGCTGTTACTCCGATAGAACGAGTGGCTCCAGAGCTATACTCAGTTGGAAATGTACCGGGTCAAGTTGTTTTGAAAGGACCTTATGGTCAAGGATTAGAAATCACTTCTCAGAGCGACGGAGAAACTTTAGTAAACGTAACTACAAAGTTGATGTCCGAAGGGAAAGGAATAGAAATAAAAGATAGTCCAGGGCAAGACAGCGTTTCTCTTCAAACAGGAAATAACGCTTCTATAACGCTAACATCAGACCCAAAAAACAATCCTGATAAACCAGCCTCAACCATACAGATTGAATCAACTGGCCCTCTGTCGCAAGTTTGTAAGGCTTCTGATTTAGATCTTAGGGTTCTTGGTGACGGAAAAGAACTGAATTTAATTAACAAAGCTAATGGGGCATACTGGGGTAACTTTCAACATGCTAATCCAATTAACCCTTGTGGTAACGTAAACGTACAGAGCGATTGGGGGGACGTAAATATTTTATCTAAATCTCCTCTAACGGGAAGAATCTTTATTGAGACTGTAAATAGCCAAGGTACAACTCAACTAATTCAGTTAGCAACCAATGGCCCAGACGGCAGTATTGTTCTTAAAGGTACTAGAATACTACTAGATGCTTTGGAAACAATAGAGATGCAAGCGGGGGAAGGAGTCTATATAAATACAACAAAGCTGAATGTGAATACTATTGACGGGATGAACCTAGAGTCCACTACGGGGGATATTAAAATTGAGCCAGGGGCAGGAAAGGTCGATCTAGCTCCAGGAGTTCCTGGAGCCGAGCCCCCACCTAATATTCCTTTAAGAACCAGAGGACCAGAAAATCTAAGTGATTATGCGTTCAGAGGGGTAGAATAATATGGGATTTGATGTAAATACATTTCTTACGGCACAAGGTAACTCAGGCAATGCCGTAAATTCTTTGGGTATGGCGTATGGTGTTCCTAGCTGTATGCTTAATTTAGGAGCAGGAGTCATGAACCTGTTACCCACCCCAGTCTTAGTGTCTATGAATTTAGCCGCATCTCAAGGAAAAGCAAAAGCCAATGAAATAGTTTCAAAGTTGTTTAGAATTATTCAATTTGATTTAGGTATTGCTACTTTTGATACAGAGACAGGAACCTTTCAATTTGGTTTGGACGATGGATGGCTAGGCATTCAAGGTGCTAATGGTTTGGGTGAAATATTATCCCTGGTAAATGGGCTGGCTTCTTTTGGAGCGCAAATATATCAGAATGTAAACGCAGCAGCAGATCAGGTTGATGCTATTACTGATTGTATAGGTTCTTTTGGGGATTACTTATCCGCGAAAGACCCTGGGTATGCAGCAGACACGCTAACACCCGAACAAAGGCAAGAACAAATAGAAAATGCATATGCAGGAAGTATCGCTGCCGCTAACACAGCAAAAGATTTTATCGCTCAAGTAGATGCTTTTCAGGCAGAAATAAACAGTATATTAAAAAGAAGGCAGGATGATCCCTCCCTTGAGCCTGTGTTTAAAGATGACGCGGAGTTTAATCTAACTGGCTTGAACACTTCTGCCACCTTAGATCCCGGCCTAGAAGATGAAAAAACTTTCCGTTTAACTTTTGGACCTCCAGAAACCACTACAGGTCAATACATATTAACACAAGACGGTCTTTACTATGATTCTCAATCAGGAGGTTTGGATCCAGTCTTAACGGCTATTTCTGGTGTAATCCCCGTGGGAGAACGATGGAAGTACAACTACGACCCTAACCTAGGAGGAAAAGGGGAGCAGATAAGTATTAACTCACTTAATAAGTTTACTGATAATATCTTTGATGTAAAAAAGGTCGATGATAGTTTAGCATTACAGGACTATTACGATAAGGATCATTTCTTGCAGGTAGTAAAACAGCAAAGAGACAAACTAATATTTGATTTATCTGGCGACTTGCAGTTGTACATTGATGAATACGGGGAAGACTCTTCTATAGTCCTAAACCAAAAGCAGCTAATAATTTCAGAGCTAGCAAACCAGAACGATAAATTAAATCGAAGAAAGAAGCAGATCGAGGTTGCTGTAAAAGCTCCTCAGATTTATGGTGGAGAAGATAGCCCGACGTTTGCTCCTGGGGAAGTTCCTATAAATGATTTTTCCTACTTGGCTGATTTTAATTTAATTGTAGATTTAGAAAAACAAAAAGCTTTAGTATTTGAGCAAGCAGAAGTAGAAGGTATTATTTTGCCTCTAACTCCAAAGTTTGTAAAATCAAGTTCCAAGCCTGAGTCATTAAACTACGGCCATTTATCGGTTCCTTCTATTGGAAAGGGTAGCATAATCTATAATGCCTCTTCAACGGAGACTAGAGGGGGATCAGTGCTTTCTCTTACCGATAATATAGTCACTGAAGGGTTGTTCTCAATTTATAATTTCCTTGAAACAAATTTAGAGCTTCCTTCTTCTATAAACTTCCAAACGACTAATTGCGCCACAGAAAATACATATAATAACGCTCAGTTGGTAGGAGCATCTAGGCAGAATATATTCTTTTCCGGTTTGGGGATCCCTTATTTAGAAGGTATAGTAAAAAATAAAAACACAGATACAGCGGCGGCTTCTGCATTAGGAAGTTTTTTGCGTTTGCCTGACACTAAGGAGTATCAAAATTTGACATACTCACCTTCTGGATTCTCTATGGAGTGCTGGGTTCATGTTCCGAACATAACTGATGCGGAAACGGGATGGCTGAGTGGGGGTGCTTCATCACTCACAAAGGTTCTACTAGCTTCTGAGAATGTAGGAATTAAAGAAGGATACACTAACGTAGATCGTTTCGGCAACCAAAGAGATTTAGACTTTTTACCAAACAATAAAGGTGAGCAATTAGTTAGAGGTTTAATTTGTGGATTTACTAGAGACCGAAGAATAACTCAGGAGTCTACAGGATACAGTAATGACAATGCGCTGAATGACCCGCTATCTTCCCTTAGCTTTTTCTTGGCTCCTACAATATCAAGAGACGCATCGTCTGCATCTTTTATAAACTCGGATGACTGTGTAAATACAGAATCTTTCTTGAAGATGAAGGTTGATTTGTCTTCGGGAAAATTTGGAGACGTATCGTCTCAGTTTGTTTTGGTGGGTCTTTCCTTCGATCCAGCAAAGGACGAGATAAATATGTTTGCTGATGGTGAGCTAATGGCTACTTCATCTATGTCATTAGTTTTTGGTACTAGAGAAAATGAAAATGCCTGTGTGCCCAACTTTAAACAAGCGAATAGTTTCGAATACTCCTCTAGTAGTGTAGACGGGCCATCCACACTTAGAGATGGGCCTAAGCTTAATCCTTTCTACACTCCGTGGATTGTAGGAGGAGGGTATACTGACGGGATGTATAGATTTGGTAACTTCTTAGGGGGAGATCGAGGAGGAATTACAAGTGGTCTTCGTGGTCATGTAGGAAGCTTAAAATTTTACTCAAGAGCACTAGATACATTTGAAGTAAAGAAAAATTTTGATGCTCAACGGGGCTTCTTCAAAAATATTAAAATATAATGAGTAATACGATATCCAGATTCGGTCAATCACCTACTAGGTATGAGCTACAATCTCCTAGAGAAAAGAAGCGGGAGGTCCGTGGCTTAAATCATCCTTTAGGTATTAGAAAAGAATCTGGAGGTTTTTTTAAAAGTAATTCTGGAAGACCAATGATTAAGCAAGCTATCCAGCAGCTTTTGAGAACAGAAAAGGGTGAGAGAATAATGCTTCCAAATTTTGGATGCACGCTAAGAAAATACTTATTTCAGCCTATCACGGAAGACCTTTTTGCTGATATAAAGCAAACTATAGTTAGATCTTTTAACGATTATATTGAGGGAGCTACTTTACGAAAAGTAAGTATTTTTGAAACTGGGGAATACGATGCTGCGGGTGGCAATCAATTAAGGGTAATACTATCTGTAAGTCTGGATAGTGATAGCCTAGAAGTTTTTGATGTTGAGGCAAAAATACAATGAATTTTTCTGGGACAGTTTCTTCGGATTTTATGAAGTTGGCTCCCCTTGCGCTAGACCGCAAGGCAGATTTAATAAACTTCGCTGCGACGGATTTCCTTACCCTTAGGGATTCTTTGATAGATTATGTTAAAGCTGCTTTCCCTGAAGATTATAATTATTTTGTGGAATCTGATTTAGGTATGATGTTCATTGAGTTAGCGGCTTATATGGGGGCGGTAATGTCTATGAAAGCTGACATGCTAGCTAATGAAAACTACATTGCCACCGCAAGGCAAAGGCAAAGTGTAAAGAAACTTTTGCAGTTAATTGGAGTTAGGATGAGAGGTCCTCTTTCTGCTGCTGCTGACCTAGAGTTAACTTTTGATGATGATTTATCTGGAATAAACGAAATATCAATTGCTCCTTCGCAAAGAGTAATAAGCATTTTGTCGCCAGAGGACGGCGCTCAAGTTACTTACACTTTATACAAAGTTGTGAACGGACTTGTCGATGAGGCTACTAGAAATGCTTCAATACTTTTGTCTCCTGTATCAGAGGGTAAAGGAGACAATCAAAATGTTTTTGATAATCTAGTTATTCAAGAAGGAGCCTTGGTTGTTCAGACTGGGGACTTCTCTCCTACACAGGATCAAAAAACCATTGCTCTCGCTGATGGTCCTGTAGTAGAAGGGAGTATAGAAATTTTCGTAACTTCTACCGAAGAAAAATCTTCGGGTGCCTACCTTGAGGTGGACAGCATATACTTTGCTTCAGGATCAAACGATAAAATATTCGAAGTGGTGTACGATGATAGTTACAATGCAACTTTGGTTTTTGGCACAGGAGTAGCGGGGATCTCCCCTCCTTCTAATGCCTCGTACACGCTATCTTATCGAGTTGGAGGGGGCACTAGAGGCAACATAGAGAAGAGGGGACTAACATCCACTGTGACGGCTACAAGTGGTTCTAACACCTATACTGGAACGGCCACGAACACATCTAAAGCAACAGGAGGGGCTAATGCGGAAACTATTGAAAAGGCTAAAAAGTACGCTCCT